>Ga0126371_10001191_pt1 | contig 21873 bp, 24 predicted proteins | sample PanSoiMetaPlot_4_FD_110145 | JGI IMG/M metagenome (GOLD analysis project Ga0126371, IMG submission 110145) | Tropical forest soil microbial communities from Panama - MetaG Plot_4 | ecosystem: Environmental > Terrestrial > Soil > Tropical forest > Bulk soil | place: Panama | collected 2016-02-17 | reverse complement strand
GGAGATGCAGGCGGTCTTCAGCCCCTTCTCCGCCATGCCGAAGGTGGCGCGCAGTCCGGCGCCGCCGGCGCCGATCACGACGACATCGTAGACATGGTCGATGACAGGATAGGCAGCCGACACGCTTACCAACCGAACGCGAGCGTGGCGATCGCCGCCAGCGCAATCAGCGCTAATGCCCAGCAGGCGACGCGGTTGGCCATCAACGCCGTCGCGAGGCGCCATGGCGTATGCACGTAATCCTCCAGCACGACGCGAACGCCCAACGCCAGATGAAAGAACGCCACGACGATCAACGCGGCCGCGAGCACCGCGGAAACCGGTGCGCCGAGCCAGGCCTGAACTTGCGTACGGTCTGCGCCGAGATGCGAAAGCAGCGACACGACCAGCCAAAGCACCAGGAAAATCAACGCCAGCGCGCTGACGCGCTGAGCCCGCCAATGGCGCACGGCGGCGCGGCCGGTCACGGCGAGCCCCCGGCATAAACGCCGCTGCCGAAGGCAAGCACCGTTAGCAGCACGCTGAATGCGACCACTGTCCAACCGGTGCGATAGGTCGTCGGCAGGTCAAAGCCGAATCCGACATCCCACAGCAGATGCCGCACGCCGTTGAGCAGATGAAAGAACAGCGAGAACGTCCAGCCGAGCAGAAACAGCTTGCCGAGCCACGAACCCCAAAAAACCTGCGCCGCACGGAAGCACGCATCGCTCCACGCCGCGCCCGACAGCCACCAGACGAAAAAAATCGCGCCGACTCCGAGCGCCAATCCGGTGCCGCGATGGGTGATCGACAGCACCGAAGTCAGCTGCGGCTTGTAGATCTGCAAATGAGGTGAAAGCGGCCGCTCGGCGGGAGTCATTGGCAGACGAACCTTGCGCTTTCGCACATGCGAAGAGGATTTGGTTTAGCCCTCCCCCTATCGAACGTCAACGCCGGGTCGCACACGGCACGCTTGCAGACCACGAATGCGGCGCGTCGATTCAGTGATCGGTATGTGGCATGCCAATGACCGCGGCCAATGCCAGCGTGCGTTCAGCATCGGCGACGTGCAGACGTTCGATCAGCCGGCCATCGAGCACGGCGACGCCCTTGCCTTGCGTCTTGGCTTCGTCGAACGCGGCGATCACCCGGCGCGCTTGCACAATTGCGGCGTCATCGGGTGCGAAAATGCGATTGGCCGCCGCGATCGTGCTCGGATGGATGAGCGTCTTGCCGTCGAAACCGAGCATGCGGCCCTGCCGACACGAACGCTCGAACCCTGCGGTATCGGTGATGTCGAAATGCACGCCGTCGAGGACCGCGAGTCCATACGCGCGCGCGGCCAGAATGCACAGACCGAGCGCGGTCGTCATCGGCTCACGGAGCGGCGTTTCCTCGGCGCGGATTTCCTTCGAGAGGTCGGCGGTCCCCATGACGAACGCCTTGAGCCGTGGCGTCGCGGCAGCAATCGCCTCGGCGTGCAGCACGGCGCGCGCGGTTTCGATCATGCACCAAATGCCGAGATCGAGCGGCGCGCCGTCGGGAATCAGTATCGCCTCGGCCTTGCGCGGCTCCGCCTCGCTTTCGACCTTGGGCAAAAGCACGGCATCGAGCTTCATCTGGGCCGCCGCGCGAAGGTCGGCCTCGGCCCATTCGGTGTTGAGCGCGTTGACGCGCAGGATCAGCTCGCGGCGTCCCCATCCGCCCTGTGCGATCGCCGCGGCAATCGCCGTCCGCGCCTTGGCCTTGGCGTCGGGCGCCACCGAATCCTCGAGGTCGAAAATCAGCGCGTCGGCATCGAGACTGCGCGCCTTTTCCAGCGCGCGCGCGTTGATACCCGGAACGAAAAGAACGCTGCGGCGCGGACGCATCCGCTAGTCAGCGCGTGCCGGCTCTTTGGCGGCCGTCTTCTTGAGGTGATCGCGGGCCAGCACTTCGGCGATCTGGACCGCGTTGAGCGCCGCGCCCTTGCGCAGATTGTCGCCCACCACCCACAAATTGAGGCCATGCGGCACGGTCGGGTCGCGGCGGATGCGGCTGACGTAAACCGCGTCTTCGCCGGCGGCTTCGATCTGCGTCACATAGCCTTCGTCGGCCTGGTGATCTACCACGACGACGCCCGGCGCGCGCTTGAGCGCTTCGCGCGCAGCCTTCTCGTCGAGCGCGGTTTCGAACTCGACGTTGACCGCCTCGGCATGGGCGATGAAAACCGGCACGCGCACGCAGGTCGCGGTGACGGCGATGTCCGGGTCGAGAATCTTCCGCGTCTCGACGTCCATCTTCCATTCTTCCTTGGTCACGCCGCCGTCCTGGAAGACGTCGATGTGCGGAATGCAGTTGAACGCGATCTGCTTGGTGAAGCGCTCGCGCTTGATCGGATCGTTGACGTAAACCGAGCGGGTTTGCGTGAACAGCTCGTCCATCGCATCGCGGCCGGCGCCGGAAACCGACTGATACGTCGCCACGACGATCCGCTTGATCCGCGCCAGGTCGTGCAGCGGCTTCAGTGCGACGACCATCTGAATGGTCGAACAATTCGGGTTGGCGATGATGTTGCGCTTCTTGTACTGCGCGATCGCGCCCGGATTGACCTCGGGCACGACCAGCGGCACGTCCTTGTCCATGCGGAATTGCGACGTGTTATCGATGACGACGCAGCCGGCCTTGCCGGCGCGCGGCGCGTGAACGGCCGACACCTTGGAGCCCGGCGAGAACAGCGCAATGTCGACGCCAGCGAAGTCGAAACTGTCGAGGCTTTCGACCTTGAGCACCTTGTCATCGCCGAACGACACCTCGGCGCCGATCGAGCGGCTCGAGGCGACCGCGTGAACCTTGTCGGCCGGGAAGTTGCGCTCGCTGAGAATGCTCAGCATCTCACGCCCGACATTGCCGGTGGCGCCAACCACCGCGACCCGATAACCCATTGAACGCTCCTGCGGAACTGTCGTTGACTTAAAGCCCTTCCGGCTCGATGACAAGCCCGGCGCGGTCGAAAATCGCTCCCGACGCGCCGTTTTCCGGCCTTTTGGGCGTGGGCGAAACGCTAGTGCCCAATTATGCTGCACTGCGGTATAATGGCGCAATCGCGATCCTTGTGGAGTTCGTATGAGCGTTGCGGCCCCCGACAGCAAGAAGCGCACCCCCGCCGAATTGGCGCGCCGCAAAGGCGGCGAACCGATCGTTGCTTTGACGGCATACAGCGCCGCGATGGCACGCACGCTCGATCCGATAGCCGACCTGCTGCTGGTCGGTGATTCGCTCGGCATGGTGGTTTACGGCTTCGACAGCACGCTGCCGGTGACGCTCGAGATGATGATCGCGCACGGCGCCGCGGCGGTACGTGGCGCGACACGGAGCTGCGTCATTGTCGACATGCCGTTCGGCACCTATCAGGAAAGCCCGGCGCAGGCCTTCAAGAACGCCGCCCGCGTCATGGCGGAAACCGGTTGCGCCGGCATCAAGATCGAAGGCGGCGAAGCCATGGCCGACACCGTGCGCTTCCTGGTCGAGCGCGGCATTCCGGTGCTGGGTCATATCGGCTTGCAGCCGCAGTCGGTGAACGTCATCGGCGGCTTCCGCGCGCAAGGACGCAACGAAGCCGAAGCCGACCGTGTCATGGCCGACGCGCGCGCCATCGCCAAGGCAGGCGCTTTTGCAATCGTCATCGAGGGCACGAACGAACCGGTGGCGCGCCGCGTCACCGAGGCGATTCCGGTGCCGACGATCGGCATCGGCGCGTCACCCGCCTGCGATGGACAGATTCTGGTAACGGAGGATTTGGTCGGCTTGTCGGACGGGCACAAACCGCGCTTCGTCAAGCGCTATGCCGAGCTGAACCAAGCGATCGCCGCGGCCGCGGCCGCCTATGCCGAGGACGTGCGCACGCGCATCTTTCCCGGGCCCGAACATTGCTACGGTCCGAGCACGATCGAGCGCAGTCCGAAGCCGACAGCGTCGCAGCGCCGTTAGGCGTTCAGCCGCCGGGCGCGTAGCCCTTCGAAATCATGCACTGAGATACGATGTCGGCCGACTGCGGCTGAGTCTGTGCGGAATAGGTTTGCTGCACAGTCGATAGCGCGCCGGTGTCCTGCCAATCCTTGCCGCGTGCGGCGAGAATGTCCTGATTGATGTTGGTATCGTGTTGGGTTGCGCCGGCTGCGACGCTGTTACAATCCGATAGATCCTTGGCCACCAGGGGCGGCGTGGCGCCGTCTTTGGTCCAAGTCGGGCCGACGCATCCGGCCAGGACAACAGCGGCGACGATCAATCCGACGAGTCGCTTCATGCGTTCGTTCAACCCCCGTGAACGAGCGGAATCCTACCCTCAAAACCGGCCGGATTGATAGTCGGCAATCGCCTGACGAATCTCGTCCGGCATGTTCATGACGAACGGACCGTAACGCGCCACCGGCTCGTTGAGCGGCTTGCCCGCTGCCACCAGCACGCGGCCGGGACCGCCCGACAGTTGCACGACGTCGCCCGCGCCGAAGACCGCGATTTGACCGCGCGCAATCGGCGTACCCGGCGCACCGACCGTCGCTGCGCCATCGAAGACGTATGCGAAGCCGTTATGGGTTGCCGGCACCGGCACCAGCACATCCCCCGTGCCGGTCAGTGTCACGTCGAACAACATCGGATCGGTCACAATATCCGCAACCGGCCCCTTCACGCCGTTGAACGCACCGGCGAGCACACGGACCTTGGCACCGCCGGTCAGCACGGCCTCGGGAATGCGGCCGGGCTCGATGTCCTGATAGCGCGGCGGCATCATCTTGTTCTTAGCGGGCAGGTTCACCCACAGCTGGAAGCCCCACATCAGACCGTCCTGCTGTTCCGGCATCTCCGAATGGACGATGCCGCGGCCGGCCGTCATCCATTGCACGCTGCCGGGCGTAAGGAGCCCGCTGTTGCCCTTGTTGTCGCCATGCCGCATGCATCCGGCGAGGACATAGGTCACCGTCTCGAACCCGCGATGCGGATGCTCGGGAAAGCCGCCGATATAGTCGGCGCCGTCGGCCGAACGAATCTCGTCGAGAAGCAGAAAGGGGTCGAGCGAATCGAGCGCCGGACTGCCGATCACCCGCGTCAGCTTGACGCCCGCGCCGTCATTCGCCGGAATACCGCGGACCAACTTGGCCACCGGCCGGACCGTCGCCACAGAATCGCGCATTGGGACTCCCTCCTGTTGGCGACATATAGGCATGCGGGGCGACGTTTGCGACCGCGCCGGCGCATGGCTGTCATCCGGTGCGGCGGGCCTCGACGGTTTCGAGAATGCGGCGGCGGCCATTGTCATCGAGGGTTGGCCAAGCCGCGATTTCCGCCAGCGTCCGCCAACAGCCGCGGCACAGGCCGGTGCGCGGATCGACCGTGCAGACGCGGATGCAGGGCGACACGATGGCGTCGGTCACGACGGCTTGGCCGGTTCGATCAGGCCCGCGAGGGTGGTCTTGAACAGACCGGTTTTGTAGTCGGGAAACGCGAAGAGCCAGCCGTGCACCTTGGCATTGATCGCCTGCGCCTTGGCGGCAGCGGCACCGGAACCGGTGGCGATAATCCGCACCCAGCTCGTCTTGCCTTGATCGGCAATATCGAGCGTCACAGTCAAACCGTCGAAGGTCGTAAAGCGCGCATGCGCAACGCCGCTCGTTGGCCACGTGAATGCGGTCGCCGGCTGCACATCGGCCAGCTCGAGCGATGCCAACGCGCCCGCCGGTTCGGCCAACGGATCGCCGTCCTTGAGCTTCTTGCCTTTCGGGATCGGCGACGCGAGGCGGAACTTGTCGGCGGCCGCGGCACGCACGATCGCGACGGCTTGCGTATCGGCGGCGATGAAGACCGCCTCCTTGATCGAAGCCGCCGGCACGTCGAACAGGGTTTTGTCGAGCCAAATGCTGTTGTCGCCGGTGAAACCGAGCGAACCGCGCGCAAGCCAGCTCTGGACGTTGCCCGGTTTGCGCACATAGAGCCCGTCGTCGCCGCCACCGAGCTCGTCGTATTTGCTGTTGCCGGCGATGACATCGGCCATGAGCTTGCCCTTGGCATCGGCGACCGTGACAGCCGTCGATTTGGACTCTGGCTTGCCGGCATCTTCGACGCCGAGACGCGGGTAAAGCGCGGGCTCACGCGTCTTGGGTTCGACATAGCGGAGCTCGGCGAGGCCAAGCAGCAAGTGCCGCACGTGCGTCGCATCGGCCGGCCAGCCCCCCTTGTCCTCGATCTGCCAGCCATCGCCCGCGCGCTTCAAAGTGACCTTCTGCGCGCCGTGAACCATCGTGACGCGGTCAACCGAACCCAGTTGCTGGCCGAGCTCCGGGAAAACGAGCGTGCCGGCGAGCGGATCGCTTTGCGCCGACGGACCGCCGACACTCGACACCACCGCCAACACCACGGCCAGCGCGGCAACGGCAAGCAAGGTCAGCAAATGGCGCTGTCGCATGCTGTCCTCCCTGTCTCAGCCGGCTTCCGCCCGACGCTGCCGGCGCCGGAGCCGCACGGTGCCAATCACCAATGCGGCAAATGCAACCAAGATCGGAATGAGCGCGATGTCGAAGAACTCGACCCAGTTCTGCAGCCGGTCGATGTCCTCACGCTCGGCAAGCTGCACCTGCCGCAATTGCCGACGCGTTGCCAGTAGCTGCCCACGGAAATTCTCGATCGTTTCATTCTGCGCCGCATCGACAGCGCCGGTCTGGTGCGAACCTTTATCCCGCAGATCCTTGAGCTTCTGCTCAGTGTCCTTCAGCTTGTCTTCGAGCCCCTTTTCACTCGCCTGATACCGCGTGTCGGCGGCGCGCTGGATGTTCTGCACCAGCGTGAAGGGCCGCACCGCGGTGCCGCGGCTGCGCAGGCCGACGAGATCGGTGCCGCCGGAGAGGACGTCGATCGCGTCGGTGACGAAATCGCCGTTGCTGGCGGCGGGCACCGCGACACGCTGACCGAAGAAATTCTGCACTTGGACCCAGAATCGGTCGTCGAGGATGTCGGTGTCGGCGACCGCGACGACATCAATCGGCTTGACCGCGGTCTTGATCTGCGCTGGCGGCGGCACGTCGTCCTTCTTATCTGCCGCTGCGGTCTTGCCCTGGTCGGCGCTTTTCGGCGGGCCATCCGGGAAAGCCGTCATCGCCGGGCCGGTGATCTGTGCGGCAATGAGCAGCTTCTTGCCGTCCGGTTTGAAGCCGGCGAGCAACGCCGCCGGATCGGGCGCCTGAAATTTATCCGCCGGAATCTCCATTGAATCCGTCGAGGTGGTGATCAACGGCGCAAACGCGGTTTTGGCACCCGGTAGCTTCTCAAGCACACCTGGCGTCGCGACGTTGATCTGCGACAGATCGGCGGTGATGGGATTGTCACGGCTGAGACTGTCAGTCTTGAGCTCCAGCCAGCCGACATAGTCGATGGCTTGAACGTTCGTGTCGGTGCCGGCGTTCACGTGCTCGGCGTTGGCGCGATCGGCCGCGACCATCTTCGGCACCATGCGCAAACCCCACGCGGCGAACAGCTTGTCGAGATTGCTGTCGTTCGGCGTGCCCGGCGGGTTGAGCTGACTCGGATGGAGCCGCTGGGTCTCCGAATCCGGATCGACGAACACCAACGCCCGGCCGCCCTTGAGGACGAATTGGTCGATGGCATAGAGCGTTTTGTCCGACAGCTTCTGCGGATGCACCAGCATCAGCACGTCGACGTTGTTCGGGACCGTCGAGAAATTCGTGCCAAGCGTCTGGACGTCATAGAGCTGCTGCATCTGCGCGAGCACGGCATAGGGCACCAGCGGGCGGCCCTGCATCGCCGCCATCAAATCGCCCTCGAGCGGCAGCAGCGTCGCCAGACCGACGACGGTCTTGTGCGGATTGGCGAGGCCCGCGATCAGCTTGGTCAGGTCGTATTCGAGAAAACGCTCGCGGTCGGTCTGAAAGAACGGAATGATCGCCTGGTCGTCCGTCGAATTGGTGCCGGCGAGACCGAAATAGACCGGCCTACCGGTTTGATCGAGCGGCACGCCCTGGAGCCCGAAGGCGACGGCACGATCCTCGACCGGCGAAAACGGCTCGGGATCGAGCGTCTGCAACACGATCTTGCCTTTGGCCACGGCGGCGTATTGTTGCAGCAATTCGCGCACACGATCGGCGAAGACGCCATAGCTGGGGACCTCGCGGCCGAGCCGCGGCGAATAGTAGAACCGCAAGGTGATCGGCTCGGCGATCTTGGCGAGCGTGGTTCGCGTCGCCGGCGACAGCGTATAGAGACCCTCTTGCGTCAGATCGACCCGCAAACCGGCAAGCCAATTGCCGGCGATGATGTTGACAGCGACGAACAGAACGACCGCGGCGGCGAGCGACGCGAGCGCAGCGGTGCGGCGGGACATTTGACGGTTCATCGCCGGCTTCAATCCGCCTTCTTCAGCTCGACGATGACGGCGTTGGCATAGAGGAATAACGCGATCACCGACACGAAGAACACCGCGTCGGGCATCTCGATCACACCGCGCGTGATCGCGTTGAAATGCGTCAGGAAGCTGAGCGACGCGACGGCGTTGATCAGCCCCGTCGGCGCCCACGGCGTCAGGAATCCCAGGACAATCGGCGAGCCGCTGACGGTGAAGATGAAGCAAGCCGCGGCCGTGATGACGAAGGCGATGACCTGATTCTTGGTCAGCGCCGAAAGCGCTGCGCCGATCGACAGGAACGCGCCACCCATCAGCAGGCTACCGATATAGCTCGCCACGATCACGCCGTTGTCGGGATGGCCCAGCACGTTGACCGTGATCCAGAACGGAAAGGTCAGCGCCAGGGCGATTGCGGCAAACGCCCAGGCCGCGAGGAACTTGCCGAACACGGCGGCGCCGATGGAAACCGGCAGCGTCAGAAAAAGCTCGATCGTGCCGCTCTTGCGCTCCTCCGCCCAGAGCCGCATCGCCAGCGCCGGAATCAATACGAGATAGAGCCACGGATGGTAATTGAAGAACGGCAGCAGATCCGCCTGGCCGCGATCAAAGAAATTGCCGACGAAGAACGCCAGCGCACCCGCCATGACCAGGAAGATGACGATGAACACGTACGCCAGCGGCGTCGTGAAATAACTCGCCAGTTCGCGTCGGAAGATGACCCAGGTGGAATGCACAGGCGCCTCAGGTCGTGATCGTGCGGAAGACTTCGTCGAGGCGGCCGCGCTCGACGCTCAGGCCGCGGACGGCCCAGCCCGCCGTCCGCACCAGGTCGGTGACTTCGCCGACGATTGCCTGGCCGCCGCGCGGCAAGACCAGAAGCGTCCGGTCGCCGGCTTCGTCGACCCGTTCGACAGCGGCTACGCCCGGCAGGCGGCGCAAGGCGGTTTCGGCTTCGTCGTGCCCGGCCGCGAGGCTGACACGAACGGCGTTGTGGAGACGCGAGCGCGCGGCGAGTTCGACCGGCGTGGCGTCTGCCAGGAGCCGGCCAGCGGCGATGACGATCGCCCGCGAACAGACGGCATCGACCTCTTCGAGAAGATGCGTCGAAATGACGATCGCCTTCTGCGGCGCGAGCGCCCGGATGAGCGTGCGGACTTCGTGTTTTTGGTTAGGGTCGAGCCCGTCGGTCGGCTCGTCGAGAATGAGGACATCCGGATCGTGCAGCAGCGCCTGCGCCAGGCCGACGCGGCGCTTGAATCCTTTGGACAACGTTTCGATCGGCTGTTCCATCACCGACGCCAGCGCGGTGCGCGCCACGGCGAGCTCGATCCGTCGTTTGGCTTCGGCGCCGGCGAAGCCGCGAATTTCGGCGATGAAGCGCAGAAAACCGCGCGGCGACATGTCGGGATAGGCGGGCGCACCTTCGGGCAAGTAGCCGATGTGCCGTTTGGCGGCGATCGGGTTGGCGACAATGTCGGCGCCGCAAACCACGGCGGTGCCCTCGGTCGGCGCGAGGAAGCCGGTGATCATTTTCATGGTCGTCGATTTGCCCGCGCCGTTCGGGCCGAGAAAGCCCAGCACCTCGCCGCGCCCGACCGCGAACGTGACATGATCGACCGCCAAAATGGGGCCGAACCGGCGCGTCAAAGCGCGAACGTCGATCATCTCGGCCTTCGAGACTCCGGTTGCGGTTGGGATAGGCATGACACCGTGGAGCGCCATCTGCGGCGATTTACGCTGCTGAATCAAGCATGTTCAAAAGCGCAGCCGACACTTAATTCACTGTAATGCAGCCGCGCGAATAAAGCGCGGTTAAGGGCGGCGCAGCCAGCGGTATTCAGGCAATCGCCGGAAAGCGCGCGGCATCCTCGCGAGCGTAAGCCGTAACGCGGAGGTCCGCGGCCTGAACGCTTTTGAGCCGCTCGACCAGTTCGGTCAGCCGGTGACCGGGCACGGCGCAAGTAATTTCCGAATCGGGAATGCCGGTCCGCTGGCGGCTCAGCGCGCAGCCCGTCGATGCTGCCAGCACGCCAGTTTCCTTGGCGATCGCAATGATATGGCATTGCGGCTTACCTTCGAACCGAAGGTCGGGATAGGCCGTGTGTACCTTCATCAACTGCTTGCCATCGAGACGCAGGAAAACCACGTCCGGAGGGAGCGTCGTCTGCGTCAGCGGTCCATAGACGATCGCGCCCGGCTTACGCACGACGGCGGTGATCTTGGGAAAGATTTCCGGCGTCACCCAATTTGCATTGACGAGGTTGGCGACGTCGGCGCCTTTCGCCGCCTCGGCAAGCGTCTTGAAACCGTGCGTCAAGCTACCGACGCTGCAATTGCCGTGATCGGTCGCGACGGTCGCGAACTGGCGCCGCGTCGCCATCACCCAAAAAACGCAACCGGCGGAGACGGCGCCAGTGCGCCCATCCGCGGTCGGCGGCGGGAAGGCCCATTCCGGGCGCGCGATGTCAGGCGGCGGTGCGTCGACAAAGCTGATCGCGACCGGCGGCACGTCGAGCTCGAGTAGATCGACCAAGGTCTGGCCGAGCCGCGCATAATCCGTCTTCGCCATGGTTTCTGCTCCCCGTCCCCGGCTGCGCGATTCAGCCGGGCTCATTGTTTGGTTATTGCTTGATTAATTATCGCTTAGCTTCAGGGGCAAGACCCCGAAAGTCAACGCTAAAGGCCTGAAAATCCGTGTTAATGACGGGCTTATTTGTCGGCCGTCGCCTGCCCATCGCGACCGACGGCTTAAGCAATTTCCAACCTGCCAGCCGCTAGGATCGACGGCGATGTTTTATCAATTGCGCAAGCAAATCCGGACGCGGCGTTTCGAATGGGCCACACGCGGCATCCGCGCGACGCCGCCGGTCCGATTGGTCGCAGCGCCGTGGACCTTCGTCAGCATGGTTGGCGACGATGACGTGCAGCTCTATCTGCTGGCGATGAAGACGCTGTACCGCCGGCTGCACCGCGGCAACGTCGTCGCCATCGTCGCGAAGACCATGCTGCAGGCGCAGCGCGATCTGCTGGCCGAACATTTCCAGGGCATCCAGATCGAAGCCCTCGAGGGGATTGATACCGGGCGCTGCCAGCGCGGCGGCACCTGGGAGCGCCTGGTCCATATCCTCGACCGTGCGCGCGATGGTTACGTCATCCAGGTCGACAGCGACACGCTGGCGATCGGCCGCGAGCTCGACGAGGTCGCGTACTGTGCCACCAACAATCTGCCGTTCACGTTGAGCGACGGCTGGCCGCTGGTGACCATGCGGGCGGCGGCCGAGGCGGCGCGCGCGATTCCAGGTCAGCAACCGGGCATCGCCGCCGAACGTGCATTCGACCGTTATCCGAACTGCGACCGTCTGCTTTACATTCGCGGCTCGTCCGGCTTCACCGGTTTCGCCAAAGGCGCTTTCAGCCGCGACCGGCTCGAAGAATTCGACGCGATCATGTCGCGGCTCACAGGCGCGCGTTGGCGCGGTTGGGGCACCGAACAATGCGCGTCCAACTTCGTCACCGCGAATTCGCCGCGGCCGGTGGTGCTACCGTTTCCGGCTTACTCCTGTTTCTTTCCGGGCGGCCCGCGTGCCGAAGCGAAGTTCCTTCATTTCATCGGCAGCCATCGCTTCGACGAAAACTTCTACGGCCAGCATGCGCTGACGGCGATTGCCGATCTCGCCGGCGCGCCGGCGCCGGAGCGCGCCGTTCGTACACCGACCCAAGCGGCCGGCTGAGACGGCAACATCGCGGCCCGCTGGTCCTCGGCCGGGCTGCTGGATTATGGTCCGCGGCGCACGCGCCGAAACGGAACCATGTTGCTTCTCACCTTTATCAAAGGCATCGCCGTCGGCCTCATCCTTGCGGTTCCGGTTGGGCCGGCCGGCATGCTGTGCGTGCGCCGTACCGTGGTCGAAGGCGCGATATTCGGACTGGTTTCAGGCATTGGCGCGGCTTGCGCCGATGCGTCGTTCGGCGCGATTGCCGGATTCGGGCTCACGTTCATTCGCGACTGGCTGTTCGCTTGGCGCGACACGCTCGGGATCGGCGGCGGTGTGTTCCTGTTGATCGTCGGGATCAAAGGGCTGATCGCGCCGCGGCCGGTTCAGGTCCGGCCGATCGGACACGAACGGCTGGCAGCCGCGTTCCTCTCGACCTTTGCGCTCGCCCTCGCTAATCCGGTTACGATCTTGGTTTTTGCCGCGATCTTCACGCAGATCGGCTTCGATCCGGCGTCCGGTAAGCTCAGCATCGCCGTCCTGGTCGCGGGCGTCTTTTCCGGCTCGCTGGCGTGGTGGGTCAGCCTGTGTCTGGCGGCGCCGTGGCTGCGACGTATCGGCATGTCATGGCTGCCGCGATTCTCGGGCGGTTTGCTGGCGCTTTCCGGCATCGGACTTCTGGGCGCGGCCGCCGGGCGCCTCGCCGGATTGCTGTGACCGTTGGCGCAAGCCGAACAGACGGCTAAGCTTGCGCGCTTGACCGCCGTTCGCCCTTTGCGCGCACTCGCGCTCACCATCGCGCTGCTGTCGATACTTACGGCCGCCAGCGCTTTCGCGCAGACGACGCCTGCGCCAGCCACGCATCCGTCCGCCGCTGCGCCCGCAACATCGGCGACAGCCCCGCCGGTGACGGCCGACGATCTGCAAAACCTCGTCAACACCATCCAGGATCCGGCGGCGCGCAAGAACCTTGTGACGCAGCTCCAAGGGTTGATCGCCGCACAGCGCGGCGTCCAGAAGACCTCGCCGTCGCATGCATTGCGCAATTTCTTCGCCAGTTTGGCGGACGGTGCCCATGCGATCGGCGATGAGGTTCTGGCCGCGGCGACGGTTGCGGTCGACGCACCGCGTATCGTTTCGTGGGTACGCGACCAAGCGAGCAACGAGCAAACCCGCCACGGCTGGTACGAGGTCAGCGCGCGGCTGGCGGTTATCCTCGGCTTGGCACTCATCGCCGATTGGTTCGTCTGGCTTCTCATGCGCGCGCCGGCGCGGCGGTTTGGTGCGCGATCGGGCGAGGCGCTGACGTGGCGCCTGATCTATTTTCTCATCAACGCGATATTCGAGGCGGTGCCGATCGCCGTGTTCGCCGCCGTGGCGTTCTTCGTCTTGCCGCTGGCCGCGAAACGCTTCGTCGCTGAACAAGTCGCGGTAACCGTCATCTCGGCGTACCTGTGGTCACGCATCGTCGCGGCGAGTGCGCGCGTGATCCTGCTGTCGCCAAGCGCTTTGACGCTCTATCCGCTCGGCGAAGAAACCCACAACTACCTCTATATCTGGATCCGGCGGTTCGCCAATTTCGGACTTTATGGCTTCGCCATCGCCGGTTGCAGTTGGTGGCTACATGCGCCGGGCGCGATCTACGCCATTCTACTGCGCATTGTCGTACTCGTGCTCGGCATTCTGGCAATCATCTTCGTTCTACAAAACAAAACGACGGTGGCGACGTGGATGCGCGGCTCCGGCGATCTCGTGAGTGGCCGGGGGCGCGGCTGGCGGCTGCTGCGCCAACGCTTGGCCGCGGTGTGGCACATCCTGGCGATCATCATCGTCGTCGGTACGTTCGGCGTGTCGGTGCTGCACATAGAAGGCGGCTTCCTGATTTTGCTGCGCGCGACGCTGCTGAGCGCAGTCGTCGTGGTGGCGGCGGGCCTTGCGGTGCAGTTCATCAGTCGCGCAAGCGAGCATGGGTTCGCGATCAAGCCTGAACTCAAGGTGCGGTTTCCTACGCTCGAAAGCCGGACCAATCGGTACCTCCCGGTTTTGACGACTCTAGCGTCGGTGGCGATTTACGTCGTGGCGGCGTTGGCGCTGCTGCAGGCGTGGGGTATCGACGCGTTCGTGTGGGTCCAGACGGCGGCATCGAGTTCGGCCGTCGGCAGTCTCGCCAGCATCGCCATCGTGATCGCTGCGGCGATCGTCGCTTGGGAAGTCTTCATCCTGGCGATTGAAAATCACATGATGCGGCTCGAGGACGACAGCCGGCGACGCGCCCGGGCGCAAACCATGGTGCCGTTTCTGCGCATCATCGCCGTCGTCATCATCGGCATTTTCGTGATCTTCGCGGTTCTCGGCGCGATCGGCATCAATGTCGGCGCGCTGCTCGCGGGTGCCGGCGTGTTCGGTTTGATCGCTGGCTTCGGATCGCAATCGATCATCAAAGGCCTGCTCACAAGCATCGGTGTCCTGGTCGACGACACGTTTGCCGTTGGCGATGTTATCGATCTGGGCAGCGGCCATTCCGGCGTCGTCGAAGCGATGTCGATCATGACGATCAAGCTGCGCGGGCAAGACGGCTCGCTGATGACCGTGCCGTTCAGTGCGGTTACGGTCATCCAGAATTTGACCAAGGATTATTCGTATTACGTCGCCAATGTCGGCGTCGGCTATAACGAGGATACCGACCGGGTCGCCAAGATTCTCACCGCGATCGTCGAGGAGATGCGCAAGGAAAAGCCGTTCACGCGCTGGATCCTGGAATCGCTCGATGTCGTCGGCCTCGATCGCTTCGCTGACTCCGCCATCATCCTCATGGTGCGGATCAAGACCCAGCCGATCCGTCAGTGGGCGGTCGGCCGCGAATTCAACCGACGCATGAAGCTGGCATTCGAACGCGAAGACATCGAAATGCCGTTCCCCGCGCGCATGATCTATTTCGGTGACGGCGAAATCGAGCCGGCGACGGCCCGCGTGCGCAACGGCGCGAAAGCGCGCAAACCCGCCTGACGGTCGTTTAATTTTCGGTTTCGCCGCGACCCCAGGCCTCGAGCGTCGCGCGATCCGGCGCCGCCAACGCACGACGCGCAACGTCGAGGCTGAACCCGGCGCGCGCCAATGTCGCCAAATCCTTCTGGCGCATCACCGCGCGCTGACCGGCCGCGCGATAGGGACCGAGCCGCCGCCGCCGGATCAGCGCGCAAGCGGCGGCGAGCTCGCCCGCGCCGGAACCGCCTTCGTCCAGCGTCGTCACGGCGGCGGCGATCAAATCGGTCTCGACGCCTTTCTGCCGTAGCTTGCCGCGGATGCCGAAACGTGACGCGCCGCGCCGCTGCAAACTCGCCGCCTTCTGCGTCGCATAGGCACGATCGTCGATCAGACCCGAGCGCTGATAGCGCCCGATCAGCGCATCGATCAGGCGTGCGCCATCGGCCGGGTCGTCGCCGTGGGCGGCAGCGGCGCGTTCGACGCGGCGCATCAGCACGCGCCGCAAATTGCCGCTCGAGCTGGCATAGCGGCCGAGATAATGGAGCGCGATGTTCTCCAACCGCTCTTCCGTCATCCGGCGCGGAAGCTTACGCGCCTTGCGCGGCCCTGCCATCGCGGGTTGCCTTGGCGTGTGTCGTCCCTCCCCTGCTAAGCTTCACCGTCTTGGAGACAGGATTCAATATGGATACGGCAGGCCCGGCGGCACGTACGATCGGCACAGTCAATTGGCTCGGCCTGTGGACGCTTTACGTCCGCGAGGTACGGCGCTTCGTCAAGGTTTACACGCAGACGATCGCGGCGCCCGTGGTGACGACGCTGCTGTTCCTGGCGATCTTCCTGTTGGCGCTGGGCGGCCAGACGCGCACGGTTGCCGGCGTCCCCTACACCGAATTCCTGGCGCCGGGCTTGATCATGATGGCGATGGTGCAAAACGCTTTTGCCAATACGTCGTCGTCGCTGATGATCGCCAAAATTCAGGGCAACATCGTCGACGTCCTGATGCCGCCATTGAGCCCGGGCGAGTTGGTCTGGGGCTTCGCTCTGGGCGGCGTAACGCGCGGCCTCGTCGTCGGCCTCGTGGTGGCGGCGGTGATCGAGATTTTCGTGCCGCTGCACATTTACAATTTCGGTCTCGCGGTTTTCCACGCGGTGGCCGCATCGTTGTGCCTGTCGGTGCTCGGCATGGTCGGTGCGATCTGGGCCGATAAATTCGACCACATCGCAGCCGTCACCAACTTCATCGTCACGCCGCTATCGTTCCTGTCGGGCACCTTCTATTCGATCGACGTGCTGCCTGGCGTATGGCGCGATGTCGCGCTAGCCAACCCGTTTTTCTACATGATCGACGGCTTTCGTTATGGCCTTACCGGCCACGCCGACAGCTCGCTCGCCCTTGGCGTCGTGGTGATGATCGTCACCAACGCGCTCCTCATCGTGCTGTGCCACGCCATGTTCAAGCGCGGCTACAAGCTCAAGGCGTGACGATTCGCTCGGCGTTGACAGGCACTTACGGGCCGCCCCATACTCCGCGCGCCTCCCCGGAGGACTGGAGCCAAGCGATGAAGCGTGCAAACGGGTGCTCGACCCGGCACGAACAGGAACTGCGAACGGTCGCGCTGCCGCGACGACGCTAAGCGTCGCTGCTGCCGTCCGTATTCCTGCGCTTTCATCGCCGAGGAGAAAGTCCCGTGATTCCAGCCGTTATGCCGACTTACGCGCGGAACGAACTGACGTTCGACCGCGGCGAGGGTCCTTATCTCTACGCCACCGACGGGCGGCGTTATCTCGATTTCTCGAGCGGCGTCGCAGTGACGTCGCTCGGTCATGCCCATCCGCGCCTCGTCGCCGCGCTGTCCGCGCAGGCACAACAGCTTTGGCATTGCTCGAACCTCTATCAGATCGCCGGGCAGAAGCGGCTGGCGGAGCGGTTGGTCGCGTTGAGCTTCGCCGACACCGTCTTCTTCTGCAATTCGGGCGCCGAGGCGATGGAAGGCGCGATCAAGGTCGCGCGCAAATATCACGCTGAATCGGGCCACGGCGAGCGCTATCGCCTGATCGCCTGCAACGGTTCGTTCCATGGCCGCACCTTGGCGACGCTCGCCGCCGCCGGCGCCGAGAAATATCTGAAGGGCTTCGGACCGCCGGCGCCCGGCTTCGACCATGTCGCGTACGGCAATCTCAACGAGATGCGCGCCAAAGTGACGAAGGAAACCGCCGGCATCATCGTCGAACCGGTGCAAGGCGAAGGCGGGCTGGCGGTCGCATCGACCGACTATCTCAAGGGCCTGCGTGCGATGTGCGACGAGTTCGGCCTGCTGCTGATCTTCGACGAGGTGCAGACCGGCATGGGTCGCACCGGCAAGCTGTTCGCGCACGAATGGGCCGGCGTGAAGCCCGACATCATGGCGTTGGCCAAGGGCCTGGCCGGCGGCTTTCCGGTCGGCGCCTTTCTTGCCACCGAAAAAGCGGCGAAGGGCATGACGGCGGGCACGCACGGCTCGACGTTCGGTGGCAATCCGCTCGCCATGGCGGTGGCGAACGAGGTGCTGACGGTGATGACCGAGCCCGGCTTCCTGCCGCAGGTCGAGCGCGTCGCCAAGACCCTGCGCGGCAAGCTTGAAGCCCTGGCGAAGGCCTATCCCAAAGTCTTCGCCGAGGTGCGCGGCAAGGGCCTGCTCACCGGATTCAAATGTGTGGTGCCCAATCTCGAAATGGTCGAACAACTGCGCCATGCCGGATTGCTGACCGTTGGCGCCGGCGACAATGCGGTGCGGCTGCTGCCACCGCTGATCATCGACGAACGGCACGTCGACGAGGCCGCTGGCATCGTCGACGGCGTCGCGCGAGCCTGGTCATGAGCGGCCGGACCCGCGCCAACAAGGCGCCGCGCCATTTTCTCGATCTCGACCGGATCGACGCTGTCGAGTTGCGCAACATTCTCGGCCACGCCGTCGCCTTCAAATCAGGGCGGGATCGGACGAAGCCGCTCACCGACAAAATCCTGGCGATGATCTTTGAAAAACCGTCGACGCGGACGCGTCTGAGCTTCGAGGTGGCGATGAAGCAGCTCGGCGGCGACGTCGTCACGCTGACCGCCGCCGACAGCCAGATCTCGCGCGGCGAAACCACCGCCGATACGGCGCGCGTGTTGTCGCGTTACGTCGACGGCATCATGATCCGCACCGACAGCCCGGCGAAGCTCGAAGAGCTGGCGCAGAACGCCACCGTGCCGGTGATCAACGGCCTGACCGATTCGAGCCATCCCTGCCAAGTGATGGCCGACGTCATGACGCTCGAGGAGCGCAAGGGGCCGGCCAAGGGCAAGATCGTCGCCTGGAGCGGCGACGGTAACAACGTCCTGGTCAGCTGGATCCATGCCGCAGCGCGCTTCGGCTTCGAGCTGCGCGCCGCCTGCCCAGCCAAATTGGCGCCGCCCGAGGCCGCGGTGAATTGGGCGCGCACCGAAGGTGCGAAAATCACGCTGACCACCGACCCGGCCGCCGCCGTGGCCGGCGCCGACTGCGTCGTGACCGACACCTGGGTCTCGATGGGCGCCAAGGACCGCGACGAGCGTCATGCCATGCTACGCCCGTTCCGCGTCGACGAGGCGTTGATGGCGCACACCAAGCGCAGCGCGATCTTCCTGCATTGCCTGCCGGCGAAACGCGGCGAGGAAGTGTCGGCGGCGGTCATCGACGGGCCGCAGTCGGCCGTATGGGACGAAGCCGAGAACCGGATGCACGTGCAAAAGGGCATCCTTGCCTGGTGCCTCGGCTGAGCCCATATCGAGACGATGTCTGACAACCCTACCGACGACATCGTTCAGCCGTTCCAAATCGATCCCTTCCGTTTGCGCGGCCGCCTCGTCCGCCTGGGCCCGGCGCTCGACCGGATTCTGACGCAGCACGATTACCCGGCACCGGTCGCGACGTTGCTGGGCGAAGCGATCACGCTCGCCATCACGCTTTCGGGCGCGCTCAAATACGAGGGTATTTTCACGTTACAGACCAAAGGCGACGGCCCGATCCGCTTGTTGGTTGCCGACGTGACGACCGCGGGTGCGATTCGCGGTTATGCGCAATTCGACGCGGCCAAGCTGGCGCAGCTCGGCTCCGATGTCGGATCGTCGGTACCGCGGCTGCTCGGCGCCGGTTATCTGGCGCTGACCGTGGACCAAGGCGAACACACCGAACGCTATCAGGGCATCGTCGCGCTCGAAGGCGCGACGCTGGCCGAGTGCGTGCATCATTATTTCCGTCAAAGCGAACAGGTCGAGGCCGGCATCAAGGTCGCGGTCGGACAGCGCCGCGATCCAGACGGACAGCTGCGCTGGCGCGGCGGCATCCTGATGATCGAGCACCTGCCGAAAGATGGCGGCGCGGATGCGGCGCGCGAAGCCGAAGACGAAGGCTGGCGCCGCGCCATGGTCCTGATGGCGATCGGCACGTCGGAGGAGTTGCTCGATCTCAATCTGACGCCCGAGGCGTTGCTCTTCCGGCTCTTCCATGAAGACGGCGTTCGCGTCTATCGGCCGCATGCGTTGACGGCACAATGCCGCTGCTCGCGCGAGCGCGTCGAACGCATGCTGACGGCATTGCCGTCGCACGATCGGGTCGACCTTGCGGTCGACGGCAAATTGGTCGTCACCTGCGAGTTCTGCAATGCCACCTATAGTTTCGACGAAGACACAGTCACCGCGTTGGCACCGCACTGAATTGACTCCGGCTCCCACCTTGAAAACGGCGTCTTCCGGTGCCAGTCTCGCGCCCATTCGCAGGGGGCTGCTATCAGGCGAAACAGCCGGAGAAAGCTCATGAAAGTGTTCGATCTTGTGCGCGGCGGGTACATTGCCGTGATTGCCGCCGCGGCGCTTGCGGGGTGCAGCGCGCCGCCGCCGCACCCGCAATATCCCGACATCCACTTCACCGACGAGCACCCGATCGGGCTTGGGGTCAACACCGTTAGCCTGCGCGAGGACTACACGCCGTCGTCGACGCCGCCACATGTCGAGACGCAATTCCCGGTGACACCGATGCACACGCTGGAGAATTGGGCGCACGACCGGCTATCGGCAACGGGCGGACCCGATCGCGCGGTGGTCGATATCACCGACGCCAGCGTCACGGAGACAAGCCTGCCGCGCACGCAGGGCATACAAGGCTGGATTACGAACGATCAGTCGGAACGCTATGACATGACGGTGCAGGCGACGATCAACATAATCGATTCGAGCGGACTCGTCGTTCGTACGGCGACCGCGCACGCGTCACGGTCGCAAACCGTCGCCGAAAATATTTCGCCGGATCAGCGCGAACAGACTTGGTACGACATGAACAAGGACATCATGGCGCAGTTCGACCGCCAGATGGAAAACGAGATCCGCACCCACTTCACCGGCTTCGTCACCAACTAGCCGGTGCGAAGCCGGCTTAGACGTTGGTCAGAGCGGTGCTCGCCGGCACGCCGACGATCGCAAGCAGCTCGCGTCGCGTCATCGGATCGTCACGGAATGCGCCCAGCATATGCGAGGTCACCATCGCGACGCCGGCCTTGTGGACGCCACGCGTCGTCATGCATTGATGCGCCGCTTCGACGATGACCGCCACACCCTTGGGCTTGAGGGCGTCGTTGAGCGCCGAGGCGATCTGCGCCGTCATCTTCTCCTGAATCTGGAGGCGCTTGGCGAACACTTCGACCAGCCGCGCCAGCTTGGAAATTCCGATCACACGCCTGTCCGGCAAGTAGGCGACGTGAACCTTGCCGATGATGGGCGCAATGTGGTGCTCGCAATGGCTTTCGAAGCGAATGTCCTTGAGCACGACGATCTCGTCGTAACCGTTGGTCTCCTTGAAGGTGCGGCCGAGCACGTCCGCCGGATCGATGGCGTAGCCGGCGAAATATTCTTCGTAGGCGCGCACGACGCGGCTCGGCGTATTTTTGAGGCCCTCGCGTTCGGCGTCGTCACCCGCCCAACGGATCAGCACGCGGACTGCGTCTTCGGCCTCCTCGCGCGACGGCCGGCCGCCTCTGGCGCCGTTGCGGCCCCGCTTTTCGGATTGATCCTTAGGCATGGCGAAAAACCTCAGTTGAGCCGGACAGATTGGTGCGGGCTGTCCAGCGAAAAGGCCGGAATGTCGATGTCGAAATGCTCGCCGGTGCCGGTTTCCATTTGATAGGTCCCGACCATGATGCCCGACGGCGTACTGAGCGGCGTGCCGCTGGTGTATTCGAAGGTCTGCCCAGGTGCAAGCACCGGCTGTTCGCCGACGACGCCGGGGCCGCGCACCTCCTGGACCCGGCCCATGCCGTCGGTGATGCGCCAATGCCGCCGCCGCAGCTGCACGGTCTCGCCGCTCTGATTCTCGATGCGCACGCGATAGGCCCAGACGAAATGGTCATCACCCGGCGACGACTGGTCTTCGAGAAAATGGGGCTCGACTGTCACCTTGATCGACCGCGTCGTCGCCGAATACATAGTCCGCTCCAAAACCGTCCGGGCGCCTGACCGTCAACGACGGCATCAGCGCCCGGTTCCAGTCCATATTTTGAGCCGCAGGCGCCATCCGTCAAGCGTGAGCAAGGCGACGGCGCGGCGGCGCAGCATCTTACGAAACCGAACCCGTTAAGGAAAATCAATGGTTTATCGCCGCTTGGCGCGGACGATGCGGCGGTCGCCGCATTGGAGTGTGCCGTCGCCCATGCCTCCGTTGGTGGTATTGTGAGCTTCCGGGGAGTCGTGCGCGACAGCAACAAGGGTAAGCGCGTGCGCTACCTGGAATATGAGGCCTATCCCGAGATGGCGGAGCG
>Ga0126371_10001190_pt1 | contig 21887 bp, 17 predicted proteins | sample PanSoiMetaPlot_4_FD_110145 | JGI IMG/M metagenome (GOLD analysis project Ga0126371, IMG submission 110145) | Tropical forest soil microbial communities from Panama - MetaG Plot_4 | ecosystem: Environmental > Terrestrial > Soil > Tropical forest > Bulk soil | place: Panama | collected 2016-02-17 | reverse complement strand
GACCAGCCCTCGCGAGCCATCTTGCCCACCGTGTCGACGAGCAACGCGCGTTCGGCGACCTTGATGCGCTCGTGCAGGGTCGCCTCATCGTCGGCGTCCGCAACCGGAACGCACGCCTGGGCGAGCACCGGGCCCGCGTCGACGCCCTCGTCCACGATGAACACCGTGCAGCCGGTCACCTTGACGCCGTAGTCGAGCGCGTCCCGCACGCCGTGCATGCCAGGAAACGACGGTAGCAGCGCGGGATGCGTGTTCAGGCAGCGGCCGGCGAAGCGGTCGAGAAAGGGCTTGCCGAGGAGCTTCATGAAGCCCGCGCACACGATCAGATCTGGCTTGTATCGCTCGCACCGCGCGGTCAGCGCCTGGTCCCATGCCTCGCGGCTGCCGAACTCCTTGACCCGCAGCGTGAACGTGGGGATGCCGGCCGCGGCCGCCCGGTCAAGAGCCCCGACGTCGCCGCGGTCGGCGCCGACGGCGGCGATGCTGGCGCCGTAGCCGGGATCCGCGCAGGCGTCGATCAGGGCCTGCAGATTGGTCCCCTCCCCCGAGACGAGCACGACAAGCCTCGCGTTCATGGCAGTCACCCTAGCCGGTACGGCAAAATGGACTGCGATGGCCAAATTCGCAGACCGGCAGCAGACCCCCCAACGACCGCCGGTATACCCACCCCGAGCGCGGCAGCCTCGCCCGCCCGCGGACCCCGCGCTGCAGCAGCGCTCCTGGGCCGCGGTGATGCTGGCTATCCTCAGCCTGGTCGGCATGATGATGATGTCGGGGAACGTGCGGCGCGGGGTGTTCGTGGTCGCGCTGGCGCTGATCATCGCGCTGCTCGCGCTGTGGCTGTCTGTCTCGGCCATGTCCCGCGCCCGCCGCGAAGGAAGCGGACGACCGCGCGGCGCTGTCTTCGCCACCGTCCTGGGCGCGGTCGGCGCCGTGTTCAGCGCATTCGTGCTGGCCGGCTTCGCGATGTTCTGGCCGCAGCTGACGCAGTTTTCCAACTGCATGCAGGGCGCCAACACGGTGGCCGCGCAGCAGGCCTGCCAGCAGCAGCTCAGCAACTCCGTCGGCTCCGAAGTCGGCATCCTCGGCGGCTGACGGCGGCAGCTGGCCGCTTCGGACTATGTTCCGGGGTCGTCGGCCCAGGGATTGACGTAGATGCGGTGCCCGCCAGCGTCGTCGGTCTCGTCCACCGTGTGGGCGGCAACCGGAGCGCTGGGCCGTGTGTGGTCGGCGATCATTGCCGCGGCCAGGACCGCGGGACTCACATCGCTGTGCGTGGCCGCCACGCCAGCCATGCGGCGGATGTGGTGACGGAGCAGCAGCCAGTTGGCGGCCCCTGCCACCACCGCGGCGGTCACTCCGACCTCGAGGACGGCGACAAGACCGGCCTCCGCCCCGACGGGCCCGACGGAAGCGAGCCGGCCGGCGCCGAGCGGGCCGCCGGAGAACTTGGCGCCGAACCCGATGATCACGCCGGCCAGTGACCCGCTGAGAAGCCCCCACAGCGGGGCCGCCTCGAGGAACGGAGTCGGCGCGATCCGCACGGTCAGCAGCCCGGCCAGCGCGCCGGCCAGGTACGGCACGGCCAGCACGAAGAAGCCGAGCCAGGGCGGGAACGCGGCCCGGGTGCCGACAGGCAGCGCCGCGAGCATGGGGAACGCGGGAACGGCCCCGAGCGCGGACCCGGACGGCGATACCGCCGTGCCGAGGCCGAATGAGAATCCGGGTCCGAGCATGTACGCGATGGCCCAGATGATGGAGTTCGGCAGATAGCTCAGCCCGGCCAGCAGCAGCAGCACCGATCCGCCTACCCCCGGTGAGAGCGAGGCGACCGCCTCCCGGTAGGCGTGCAGATGCACGGCGAGCGAGGTCCCGGCCAGCACCGCGCCGAAGGCGGTCATCATGGCGAGCGCCGCGACCATGCCGAGGATCACCGATCGCGGTCGCGGGGGCAGCAGCGCGCCGAGTTGCCGCCAGGGCGCCAGCCCGCGTGCCGCGCCGAGCCCCCCGGCCACCAGCGCGATCAGGAAGCCCGCGCAAACCGCCTGCCACAGCGACGAGGACGCCGCCTGGGTCCGGCTCGCCACCGCGACGGCACCCGTGAACAGCGCGTACGGGAACGCGATCGCCGCGGCCGCGTAGCCCACGTGACGCAGCCTGGTCACATAGCCCGAGTGCGTCATCCAGCGCCCGGCCCGCTCGATCAGCGCACCGGGCAGCAGCACGAGGCCCAGCGGAAGGAGCCCGATCCGGCCGACGCCGCGGACTGTCACCTCGACGTGATGTGCGACGAGCCAGAGCAGGCCGGCGGAGCGCACTACGCTGGCGAGGCCGCCGCCGAGCCCTACGTGCGGCGCGGTGATCCAGCCGACGAGTGTCAGCGTGACGAGCACCGCGAGTCCGCCAGCCGCCGCCGCGAGCGCCGCGATACCGCCGGCGATGAGCAGCGGCCGGGTTGGGAGCGCTATCGCCACCCCCGCCGTGGCCCCCGCGGCGTCGGGGGGCTCCGGGGAGTCGTCTCCCCGGGCCGGCACATCACTCACAACGGCCATCCTGGCAACTGCCGGGACAAACGGCACGCAGCCACGCCGCGGGACAGATCGGCGGGCGGGCCGCTGAGAGTCAGCTCACATCGGTGCCGTCTCGTCCCCCCGGCCGCGCCTGGCCGCGGGCAACGACTACGCTGCTTTTGACGCGGCTTGTTCAGGCGGCCGCATCCAGACGCAGAGCAACGGACCGAGATCGGACCCCCAGTGGACCTGTTCGAGTATCAGGCTAAGGAGCTTTTCGCCGAGTACGGCGTTCCGGTGCCGAAAGATAAGGTCGCCGACACCGCCGCCGAGGCGAGGGAGATCAGCGCCGCGTTCGCGGCGGAAGGATCCCCCCAGGTGGTCGTGAAGGCGCAGGTGAAGACCGGCGGACGCGGCAAGGCCGGCGGCGTCAAGCTGGCCGACGGGCCAGACGAGGCCTACGAGCGGGCCGAACGCATCCTTGGCATGGACATCAAGGGCCACACCGTGCACAAGGTGCTGATCGCCGAGGCCACAGACATCCAGGCCGAGTACTACCTGTCGTTCCTGCTCGACCGGGCGAACCGCACCTTCATGTCGATCTGTTCGGTCGAAGGCGGCGTGGAGATCGAGGAGGTCGCTCACAGCAACCCGGAAGCGATCGCGCGCATCCCGGTCTCGCCGCTGACGGGAGTGGACTACGCGACGGCCATGGAGATCATCAAGGCCGGCCGCATCCCGGACGAGGCAGCCGAGCAGGCCGCCATGCTGGCGGAGCGGCTGTGGGCCATGTTCACTGACGAGGACGCCACCCTCGTCGAGGTGAACCCCATGGTGCTGACCCCGGACGGCCGGGTGCTCGCCCTCGACGGCAAGGTCACGCTCGACGACAACGCCGCATTCCGCCAGGATCATGAGCGCTTTGCGGACGCGAGCTCGACCGACCCGATCGAGGCGCGGGCAAAGGCCAAGCACCTCAACTACGTGAAGCTTGACGGCCAGGTCGGCATCATCGGCAATGGCGCGGGCCTGGTGATGTCTACCCTCGACGTGGTGGCTTACGCCGGCGAGCAGTTCGGCGGCATCCGCCCGGCGAACTTCCTGGACATCGGAGGCGGTGCGTCCGCCGAGGTGATGGCCAACGGCCTGGAGATCGTGTTGTCCGACCCGAGCGTCAAGTGCGTGTTCGTGAACGTATTCGGCGGGATCACCGCCTGCGACGCGGTTGCCAACGGGATCGTCTCCGCTCTGGGCATGCTTGCCGACAGCGGCGGCCAGGTCGACCTGCCGATCGTCGTCCGGCTGGACGGCAACAAGGCCGCCGAGGGCAGGGCCATCCTGCGGGAGGCGAACCTGGCGGTGGTTGAGCAGGTGGACACGATGGACGGCGCGGCGCGCCGTGCGGCCGAGCTGGCCGCCGCGAAGGGAGCATGAGGTGGCGATCTTCCTGACCGCCGAGAGCCGGGTCATGATTCAGGGCATCACCGGCTCCGAAGGCCGCAAGCACGGCGCGCGGATGCTTGCCGCTGGCACCGAGGTGGTAGGCGGCACCAATCCGCGAAAAGCGGGACAGACAATTGAACTGAACGGAGCGTCGGTTCCCGTCTTCGGCACCGTGGCTGACACCATGGCGCATACCGGTGCGGACGTGTCTGTCGTGTTCGTCCCCGCCTCAGGTACCAAGGCGGCCGTGATCGAAGCGATCGAGGCGCGGATCCCGCTGTGCATTGTGATCACCGAGGGGATCCCCGTACACGACACGGCCGAGTTCTGGGCGCGCGCCGTCGATGCTGGCAATGTGACCCGGATCGTCGGGCCGAACTGCCCGGGCATCGCCTCGCCAGGCAAGTCCAACGCGGGCATCATCCCGGCCGACATCACCACCGAGGGCCGGATCGGGCTAGTGTCCAAGTCCGGCACGCTGACCTACCAGATGATGTACGAACTGCGCGACATCGGGTTTTCCACCGCCGTCGGAATCGGCGGCGACCCGGTGATCGGCACCACGCACATCGATTGCCTGCGGGCCTTCCAGGACGACCCGGAGACGGCGGCGATCGTGATGATCGGCGAGATCGGCGGCGACGCCGAGGAGCGTGCCGCGGCCTTCATCGAGCAGAACGTCAGCAAGCCGGTCGTCGGCTACGTGGCGGGCTTCACCGCCCCTGAGGGCAAGACCATGGGACACGCGGGCGCGATCATCTCCGGCTCGTCTGGCACCGCCCAGGCGAAGAAGGAGGCGCTTGAGAAGGCCGGCGTCCGCGTCGGCAAGACGCCGAGCGAGACCGCCGCGCTGGTCCGTGAGGTCATTCGTTCCGCGTAGCGCCGGCAGTTAGCCGTACGGGCCCTCGCAAGCGTCAGGCGGCGCGGCGGGGGCCCAGTGCTTCGCGGACCCAGGCGACGATGTCCGTGGTGGTGGCGCCGGGGGTGAAGATCTTCGCCACGCCCATAGCGGTGAGCTCGGCAATGTCGGCGTCCGGGATGATGCCGCCGCCGAACACCACGATGTCCGCAGCGTCCTGCTCCTTCAGCAGCTCGATGACCCGGGCGAACAGCGTCATGTGCGCGCCGGAAAGGACCGAGAGGCCCACCGCGTCCACGTCTTCCTGGATGGCGGCCGCCACGATCTGCTCCGGCGTCTGGTGCAGCCCGGTGTAGATGACCTCGACGCCGGCGTCGCGCAGCGCGCGTGCCACGACCTTCGCCCCCCGGTCATGGCCGTCGAGCCCGGCCTTGGCCACGATGACGCGGATCTTGCCCGCTGAATCTGCCACAGTCCCTCCCGGAACAAGGTTAGCCGCGTCGCCAGTAGTCAGTTCACGCAGGGAATGCCGTACTTGGCGTTCGGCTTTACGGTCACCACGCCGCCAGTCGGGCCGTTGGTCGCCGCCGGTGTCGGAGCGGCCGACGCCGAGGAAGAGGTGGTCGGACTCGCAGACGGGCTGATGCCAGCTGGCACCAGGGTGGAGGCCGTGCCCAGCAGGATCTCTACGTGACCGGCCGTCAGCGACGAGAGTGCGACAGCGGTCACACCGAAGGAACGCGCGATTTTGGCGGCATTGGCCTCGGCCCCGGCGCCATAGAAGACCTGGGTCGCCGACCGCACCGTTTGCGACTGGGCGGACGGCTCGCCAACGGCACCTGCCTTGTACCCGTCCGAGACGAGCGCCGCCGAAACGTGCGCGGCCAGCAGCGGCGTAGTGCCGCCGTTGTAGACGTCCACCGTAACGGTCGACGGCGGCGGGATGGGGGCGGGCTTCACCGGCGGCTTGGCGGAGTGGCTCTGCGGCTTCTTCGGGGCAGGCGGCGGGTAGAACGCGCCGTGCACCAGCCGCTTGATCGCGGCCGGGTCGACGGTGTTCACGTCTTCCTTGGTGCCGCCTGGGTATTCGGTCGCGAAGCCAGTGATCGGCGCCGTCTGGAAGGTCAGGTTCTTCCCTGTCAGGCCCTGCAGTTCGGTGCCGAACAGCGCGATGTTCCAGCTGCCGCTAGTTACCAGGAAGGTTTTCGCCTTGTCAAGCAGCGAGGTGACCTGGGTGATGTCCGTGAGCAGCCCCTCGTGTTTCAGGTCCCAGATCACGTAGTCGAGCACCGCCTGCTGCCGGTGCGTGCGGTCGAGGTCCCCGTTGGTCAGGTTCTCGCGCTGCCTGACGAACGCAAGGGCCGCCGCGGCGCTGAGGTGGTGGTAGCCGGCCGGGATGTTCGCACCTGAGAAGTCCGGGTCGTAGGCCGGCTTGTTCAGGCACACCTCGACGCCGCCGAAGGTCTGGGCCATCTCGTAGAACCCGATGAGGTTGAGCTCGGCGAAGTGGTCGATGTGCACGCCGGTCAGCTGCTCGACCGTGTCCACCGCGGCCTGACGGCCCGCCTCGTTGGCCTGGAAATACAGCTCGTCTTGGTTCATGTGCCTGGCACGGCCGCTCTGCTGCAGCTGCTGGAGCTCCCACGCCATCGCGTCGCCGTACGCCTGGTCGATCTTCCCCTGGGTCCCGCCGTTGCCATGGGTGCCATACAGGGTGACCCAGTCATCGCGCGGTATCGAGATGCCGACCGCTTTCTTGCCGCCGGCGAAGATGTGGATCAGGATCAGCGTGTTGGTGGTGTCGCCGCCAACCGAGCCGATGTGCATGATGTCTTCGAGGCCACGGGGAATGCGTTCGCCGTTCCAGTACGTGCGGGCCTCCAGGCCCATCAGCAGGATGTTCATGGCACCCGTCTGCGGGCCGCCCGCTCCCACGTTCGAGCTGGCGATGTCGTTGAGCTGCGCCTGCACGAAGTGCGCATAGCCGCTCACCAGGAGTATCACCGCGGCGGCCACGCAGGCCACCCCGTACCCGACTTTGGTCGCGATCGCTGTCCCGCTGCGCGTTCTGAACACTGCTGACCCTCCGGCCGCCGCGTCACCTGGCCGCGAGGCTACCGGTTCAGTCGACGCAGGGTATGCCGTATGGCGCGTTTGCCTTGACGGTCACGGCGGTGCCGTTCTGCCCGTTGCTTTGTGACGCGCTTGGCGTGGTGTCGGACGGCGATGGCGTCGGACTGGCGGACGTGGTAGCCGTCGACGGGGACGCGGTGATCGCGGCCGGCACCGAGGTCGCGTCGGTACCGAGCAGCACCTCGACATGGCCGGCCGCCACGGACGAACTCGGGGTCGCGGTCACGCCGGTGAAGTACCCGGCGATCTTCGCCGCGTTGGCCGCCGCGCCCGTGCCGTACAGCACCTCGGTCGACGACCGGGTCGCTATGTTGCCGACCGTGCCTGCCTTGTAGCCGGCCGAGGTAAGCGCCTGTGACAGCGCACTGGCCAGGTGGTAGGTGTTACCGCCGTTGTACACGTCGACCGTGGTGGCGCTCGGGGGCGTGCTGGGCGTTGGTTTCGCCGAGTTGCCCGCCGTCTTCTTCGGTGCCGGCTTGGGGGCGGGCGGCGGGTAGAACGTCTTGTGCACTAGCTCCTGCAGGTAAGGCACGTTCACCGTGTTCGCGGACTGGCCGCCAAGCGTCGCGTAACCCGTGATCGGCAGCGTCCTGAAGGTCAGGTTCTTCCCGGTCAGGGCGTTCATCTCGGTCAGGAAGTCGAGCAGGTTCCAGCCGCGGTCGGTGATCAGGTACTGGTGCGCGAGCGTGAGCAGCTGGCTGACCTGGCCGATGTCCGTGAGCACGCCCTGCTTCTTGAGTTTCCAGATCACGTAGTCGATGACCGCCTGCTGGCGGTGCGTGCGGTCCAGGTCCCCGTTGGTCAGGTTGTGCCGCTGCCTGACGAAGGCCAGCGCCTGCGCCGCGTCCAGCAGGTGATAGCCGGCCGGAATATTCGCCCCCGAGTAACTCGGGTCTGAAGCCGGCTGCTTCAGGCACACCTCGATTCCGCCGAAGACCTGCGCTAGGCGGTAGAACCCGTCCAGGTTGAGTTCGGCGAAGTGGTCGATGTGCACCCCGGTCAGCGCCTCGACCGTCTCGATCTCGGCCAGCCGTCCGGCCTCGTTGCCCTGATACGCGAGCTCGTCCTGGTTGAGGTGGGAGCCTGCGAGCTGGTTCTCCTTCTCCGCCAGCGCCAGGCCATACGCCTGGTCGATCTTGCCCTGCGTCTGACCGTCGTAGGTGTGCGGGAAGGTGACCCAGTCGTCGCGCGGTATCGAGAAGCCGACAGCCGTCTGCCCGCCGGCGAAGATGTGCAGCACTATCAGGGTGTTGGTGGCGTTCCCGCCGACACTGCCGATATGCATCGCCGCTTCGAGGCCCCTCGGCAGCGGCTCGCCATTCCAGAATGTGCGGCTCTCCAGCCCCATCAGGAGGACGTTCATCGCGCCGACCGAGGGGGCGCCGGTGTCCACGTTAGAGCCGCCAATGCTGTCGACTGAGCTCTTGACGTAATAGGCGAAACCGCTGGCGACCAGGATCAGCGCAGCGACGATGCAGCCCAGCGCGTACCCGGCTTTACCCGCGATCGCGGCGCCGCCGTGCCCCCTGGACATTCGCCATCTCCTCCGGACCTGTCAATCACCGTCGCCGCGCAGAGACTACCTGGTGAACCTGTGGGCAAGCTTAGTTGTAACGATGTCGTTCGAAGTATTACCCACATTCCGCACATATCTCACTACGGAAAGTTATGATAGGCTAATGCTATCCATGCCCGGAACGCCACGATGAGTGGCGATGCGCACCTGTCGATCACCGATTAGGGCGAACTTAGGATTGGATGCATTAATCTCTGCAGCAATGACCACACCACCTGGGCAGGATCCCCGACCCGGCCCCACACGCGGCGTACCCGCCCGGCCAATACCGCGGGGGGCTGATTCGGGTTGGGCGGCAGGTAGCCCGCAGGGCCGCGGGACCGGCCAGGGACGCGGCCCGGACATCCCGGGCGCCGGGGGCGGCCAGGGAAGGGACGACGCCGATCCCGGACGCGGCGGCAGCGCCGCCGGGACCGGCGGGCGTAACCGCGGGCCCGCCCGGGCGGATGCCGATCCCTGGCAAGATCCAGGGGCGCCGGAACGTGGCCAGAACGTGCCGAACCGTGGCAGCCGCGGCGGAGCCGGGCGGGACTGGGGCGCACGGCCAGCGAGTGGCGGTGCCGTGCCGGGACGGGCTAACCAGCCCGGCGACCGCAGCGGAACCGCACCGGGCTGGTCCAGGCCAGACAGCAGCGACCGGGCCGGAAGCGCACCGGGCTGGGACGGTCAGCGCACGGGCGGACGGGCGCCAGGGCGGCGCGCGGCCGGGTGGCAGGGCGGGCCCCGCCCGGCAGGCGCCGGGCGAGGCTATCCCGATACAGGCGGACAATCCCTTCGAGGGGACCGCGGCAGGAGACGAGCCGACTATCGGGGACCTGAAGACCGCGCTGAAGAATTGACTCAGTTCCGGAGCGGTTCGCTGGGCTGGATTGGCTTGGCGCCCACCCGGGTCGGCATCTACATCCTTATCGGCGCGGCACTGCTCGGCGTCATCGGCACGCTGCTGACCGGAAGCGAACCGGGTTCCCTGCTCGGCATCGCCGTCATCGCCGGTTCCGTCATCGCCGCGCTCGTCATCCGCCGGCGCTCTGTGTACCTGCTGATACCGCTGCCGGCGCTTACGTTGTTTCTGACCGCCGTGCTGACCGGCGCGGTGAAGGACAGCAGCATCGACACCAACACGGCGCAGTTGGGCGTCAGCTTCCTGCAGTGGATCGCCTTCGTCTTCTTTCCGATATGCGCCGCGACGATCCTGGTCGTGGTGATCACGGGCGCACGCTGGCTGCTATCCAGGCAGTTCGTGACCGGGCAGTTCCAGATGTCCGGCGGGCGCGGCGGTAGCGAGCGCGGGCCGCGTGCGGACCGCGAGGCCGGACCGCGCGCCGATCGCGATCGGCGGTCCGCCCGGGACGGCGACCCCTGGGGTGCCGTCGGCACGCGGAACGACATTCCGGGGGGCCAGCGGACCAACCGCGGTCAACTCGACCCTCGCGACCCGTGGGGCGACCGGCGCGGGCCGACGGGACGCCAGCCCTCCGACCGCACTCAACCCGGCAGCCGCCCCGGCCCCGGCGACCGGACGCTGCCCCCGAACCGCACCCCGCCCCCGAACCGGTCCCCGGGCGGCCAGCGCCCTAATCGCGATCCGCGCGATCCGTGGGATCAGCGCTTACCCCGCGAAACTACAGCTTTTCCAGCGGCGCGTAGCGCAGGACCAGGTGCTTTACCCCGTATTCGCCGCCGAAGTCGATCTTGGCCTCGGCCTGGTCGCCGTACCCGTCGGCGGATACCACCGTGCCCAGCCCGAACTTGTCATGGGTCACCCGGTCGCCTGGCGCAAGCACGGGAACGGGCCGGTTACCGACCGAGGTGACGCCCGGCCGCGACGCCATCCGCTCCGACGCCGGCGAGGCCGCCGAGGCGGCCGCGGTCGCGTCGCGCTTCCACTCGATCAGCGACGACGGGATCTCGGATAGGAACCGGGACGGCGTGTGGAACGACGGCCGCCCCCACCAGTTCCGCGTGGCGGCGCGGGTCAGGTACAGCCGCTGCTCCGCGCGGGTGATCCCGACGTAGGCCAGCCGCCGCTCTTCCTCAAGCTCCCGCTGGTTGGTCAGTGACCGCTGGTGCGGGAAGACTTCCTCCTCCATGCCGGTGAGGAACACCACGGGGAACTCCAGGCCCTTGGCGGTGTGCAGCGTCATCAAGGTCACCATGCCGCCGTGGTCCACGCCGTCGGGGATCTCGTCCGCGTCGGCGACCAGCGCGACCCGCTCGAGGAAATCGGCGAGCGTGCCGTCCGGGACCGAGCCGTCGAACTCGCGCGCCACCGACACCATTTCCTGCAGGTTCTCCACCCGGGTCGCGTCCTGCAGATCCTGGGAGGTCTCCAGCGAGACCTGATAGCCGGTGCGGTCGAGCACCGCCTCTACCAGTTCGGCGACCGGGCCGCCGGTCGCGGCCTGCTCCCGCAGATCGTCGATGAGCGTGTTGAAACCCGCGATCGCCGACGCGGACCTGGCCGCCAGCCCTGGCACCTCACCGGGGAACCGCAGCGCCTCGGCGAACGTGATGCGCTCCCGTGCCGCGTAGCCGGCCACGTACTCCTCGGCCCGGTCGCCGATGCCGCGCCTGGGCACGTTGAGCACCCGGCGCAGCGACACCTCGTCCGCGGGGTTGGCGATCAGCCGCAGGTAGGCGAGCAGGTCGCGCACCTCACGCCGCTCGTAGAACCGGACGCCGCCGACCACGCGGTATGGCAGGCCGACCCGGATGAACACTTCTTCAAACACCCGGGACTGCGCGTTGGTCCGGTAGAACACCGCCACCTGACCGGGCTTCGCCTCGCCCTCGTCCGAGAGCCGGTCAACCTCCTCGGCGACGAACGCGGCCTCGTCATGCTCATTGTCGGCCACGTAGCCGACGATTGGCGGGCCGGCGCCCGCGTCTGACCACAGGTTCTTCGGCTTGCGGCCTGGGTTGCGGGACACCACCGCGTTCGCCGCCGTCAAGATGTTCTGGGTCGATCGGTAGTTCTGCTCGAGCAGGATGACCGTCGCGTCCGGATAGTCCTCCTCAAACTCGACAATGTTCCTGATCGTCGCGCCGCGGAAGGCGTAGATGGACTGGTCGGCGTCACCGACCACGCACAGCTCGCTCGGCGGGACCACGTCGTCAGAGTCGGCGGACTGACCGGAGGATGCGGGCTCCGTTCGGGATGAAAAAAGATTTGCACTACCGGAGACGAGTTCGCGGACGAGAACGTACTGGGCGTGGTTGGTGTCCTGATACTCGTCCACGAGCACGTGCCGGAACCGGCGCCGGTAGGCGCGCGCCACCTCGGGAAGGGCCTGGAACAAGTTGACCGTGACCATGATCAGGTCGTCGAAGTCCATCGCGCCCGCCGCGACAAGACGGCGCTGGTACTCCGAGTAAGCCTCCGCGATGGCCCTCTCCCGCGCGGTCCGCGCGCGGGACGCGAACGACTCGTAGTCGATCAGCTCGTTCTTCGCGTTCGAGACATAGGTCGCCACGGTCTTGGGCGGGTACTGCTTGGCGTCAAGCTCGAGCTCGCGGCAGACCAGCGCCATTAGCCGCTGCGAGTCCGCGGCGTCGTAGATCGAGAAGTTCGCCGGGTAGCCGAATCGCTTCGCCTCCCTGCGCAGGATCCGGACGCAAGCGGAATGGAACGTCATCACCCACATCGAGCGGGCGCGGCGATCGCCGACAAGCTGCGCTACCCGCGCGGCCATCTCGCCTGCTGCCTTGTTGGTGAACGTGATCGCCAGGATCTCGCTCGGCGAGACCTCCCGCTCGGCGAGCAGATAGGCGATCCGGTGGGTCAGCACCCTGGTCTTGCCGGAACCCGCGCCCGCCACGATCAGCAGCGGCCCGCCTGAGTGCACGACGGCGGCGCGCTGTTGCGGGTTGAGGCCGTCAAGAAGGCCCGGCTGGTCTCCGCCAACAGAGGAGTTCTGCGTCGTGATCGTGGTCACCCGTCCAGCCTAGGACCTGGCACCGACAAACGGCGGCTTGGGCGCGACCACTATGCCCCGTCATGCCCGCTACCAGCGATTATCGATGCCCAAATGTACCGATATAGGCGCGATCTTGTGCTGATACGAGGTATCGTGACTTGCCATTACCCGTAACCCGCAGGGGGTCTGCATGGGGTCGCGCGGTCGATCCATACGGCTCAGAATCTACTCGCTGGTAGCGATTCCGCTGGTCACGATGCTCGGCCTGTTCGGCTATGTCGCGTACTCGTCCATCACCAACTGGCTGAACCTGGACCGGGCGCCGAGCCTGATCAGGGCAACATCTGTGCCGCTGACCAACTTTGTCAGCCTGCTGCAGGCCGAACGCCGCGCGGCGGTGGTGTACCTGGCGCAACCGGACAACGCCAACCTCACCAGCTTCAAAGCCGCGATCACTACCACCACGAATGGCGAACTGCCACTCCAGGCAGCGCTTAGCTCGCCGGGTACCCAGAACAGCACGACCGCGGAGGAGACGGCCGCGATCGGCAAGATGACCGCCGACATCAAGGGCATGACGACGCTGCGCACCGCGGTCACCGCCAAGCAGCTGAATCCGCTAGATGCGCTCTTGGGCTACACCAAAGTCATCGCCGACCAGGACGTCGTGTTCCGGGCGGAAGCGAACAGCATCTCGGACTCGAGTGCCGCAAGCCAGGGCCTTGGGTTGATCTCAGCGGTCAACGCGCGGGAGGACCTGTCCGAGCAAGACGCAGTGCTAGCGGGCGCGCTCGCGCGCGGGTCGCTGACCGGGCCGGACCGGGTGGCCTTCAGCCAGGCCTACGGGCGGCAGCAGGACGACACGCTGCTGTACACGGCGCTGCTCACCCCGCCCGAGCTGAAGGTCTTCAACACGACCATGAACTCGCTGGCCCCGGCGACACTGCAGACGGAGCTGACGACCGTCCAGCAGGGCGTCGCGGCCGGCACGCCGCTAGCCGAGATGGAAGGCCTGGGCCTGTCCGCGCCCGCCTGGCAGCTGCTAACGAAGACCTGGCAGCACGCCAACTACAACGCCGCCACCGACGCAGCCAACGAGGTACTGAACGTCGACCAGCATCTGGCGATCGACGCCAAGAAGCGCGTTTGGGAGACGGCGGCGATCGGCGCGGCTGGCCTTATCCTCACGCTGATCGTCACGATCTTGCTTGGCCGGTCCATCAACCGCCGGCTCACCGTGCTCCGCCGCTCCGCCCTTACGCTGGCCGAAGAGCAGCTGCCCGCGGTGGTCGCCAGGCTGCGCCGCGGCGAAGACGTCGACGTCGCCGCCGAAGCGCCGGCACTGCGGGTCGGCGGCGACGAGATCGGCCAGGTCGGGCAGGCCATCGATACGGTGCGGCAGACCGCCATCAGGTCCGCGGTCGAAGAGGCCCGGCTGCGGCGGGGTGTCAACGACGTGTTCCGCAACCTGGCAAGGCGCAACCAGTCGCTGTTGCAGCGCCAGCTCACCGTGCTCGACGGCATGGAGCGGAAGGCAACCGACCCGGACGTCCTCGAAGACCTGTTCAAGATGGACCACCTCACCACCCGCATGCGGCGGCACGCGGAGGGCCTGATCATCCTCTCCGGCGCCGCGCCGGGCCGCTCGTGGTCCGCGCCGGTCAAGCTGATCGACGTCATGCGCGGCGCCGTCGCCGAGGTCGAGGACTACGCGCGGGTCACCGTCGGCACGCAGTCCAAGGCGGCCCTGGCGGGCTCGGCGGTCACCGACGTGATCCACTTGCTCGCCGAGCTGATCGAGAACGCGACCTCGCTGTCCCCGCCGTTCACGCAGGTGCGCGTGGCTGGCGAGACCGTGGGCAACGGCTTCGCGATCGAGATCGAGGACCGCGGGCTGGGCATGCCCCCGCAGCGGATGGCCGAGCTCAACGACCGGCTCGCCAACCCGCCGGACCTCAACCCGGCCAACACTGAGCAGCTAGGCCTGTTCGTGGTCGGGCAGCTCGCCAAGCGGCACGGCATCAGCGTCACGCTCCGCCCGTCGCCCTACGGCGGCACTACCGCGGTCACCCTGATCCCGCAGCGGCTGATCGTGGAGGAGGGACCGGCCGCGATCACGGCTGGCGGCCCAGGGGCTGCCCGGACGGGCATGCCCCCTGGCGGCGGCCCCGCGTACGGCGATCCGAACGGGCCTTACCAGTCATACGGTCCGGGCGGGGCGACCGGTCCGGCTGATCCGGCTGCTTCCCCGGCCGCGGCCGGTTTCGGCGGCTCGTACCGGAACGACGGCGGATACGGCCGCTCCTACGGGTCCGACGGCGGGTACAGCGGCGCCTACGGCGCCGAGGGGGGCTACGGCGCCGGCTATGCCGGTAGCGCCGGCTACTCCGGAAACGGCGGCGGCTACCTAGGGAACGACGGCTCTTATGCCCCGAACGGCGGCTACGGCGACGGGTATGGGTCGGCCTACCAGGACTCGCCCTTCCCCGGGTACGCCCCACCGGCGCCCGCCGCGCCGCCGGCCGGGGCAACCCCGCCGCCGGAGTTCGGCAACCCGCCGATGACCGACTACCCATTCGGCGGCGATCTTCCTGGCACGGCATCCGGCGCCCCCGCGGCGCCCGGGAGGCTCGGGGCACCCGGATCGGGCATCCGTATTTCAGGGCCGGTCAGGCAGTCCGCCGCGCAGGACGGGCAGTCCGCCACACGCGGTGGCGAGGTCGGCGGCGCCGCGCCTGGCGCGAGCCGCGGGCGGCACGGCGCTTCGGATGTGCCGGTGGTGACCGGCGTTCCGGTCTCTCGTCCTACCGCGTCCTCGTTCGACGTCTTCACTCCGCTGCACCGGCCCGAAGGGGACGGTGACCCCACATCCGGCGGTCCCGGCGACGCGCCCTATGCCCAGTCCTACACGGCCGACTATGGCGGCTCCTACGGCGCCGCGTCGTACGGCGGCGAAGCCTACGGGACCGCCGACGGCGATGGCGGCGGCGATTATGCCGAGGGGAACCTCGACACCGGTGCCACCGCTGACTACAAGGGCCTGCCGCGCCGCGTGCGCCAGGCCAACCTCGCTCCGCAGCTTCGCTCTTCGGCGGCGTCGGGCTCGCAAGGGCCGACGGGCGTTCCCAAGGCCAGCGCGGCGTCGCTGACAGACATGCGAAACACCTTGTCCGCCATGCAGCGTGGCTGGCAGCAAGGCCGGTCACAGTCGCAACAGGGCACCGAGGGCGGAGCAGATGGAGACTAACTATCATTACCCAGTGAGCCAGCTTGACTGGCTCCTCGATGACCTTGTGCTCAGAGTCGCGCACATCCAGCAGGCGGTCTTCCTGTCCCAGGACGGACTGTCGCTCGGTGCCTCGCGCGGCCTGGACAGGGGGGACGCCGAGCACCTGGCCGCGTTGGCCGCTGGCTTCCAGTCCCTGGCGCGAGGTGCCGGCAGGCACTTCGGCGGCGGCGAGGTTCGGCAGACAATCATCGAGATGACCTCCGGCTTCCTGTTCGTGACGGCAGCGGGGCAGGGTACCTGCCTGGCCGTCCTCACCGGGGCCGAAGCAGACGTCGGTCAGGTTGCGTACGAGATGGCAGTCCTCGTCCAGCGGACCGGCGACCACCTGAAGGTCAACATGCGGACAAGGTCCGCGTTATCTGACAGGCAGGTAGAAAGCGCCTATGCCGTCTAACGACGAGCGATGGCTCGATGCCGAGGCCGGACCGGTGGTTCGGCCGTACGCGCTTACCCGCGGCAGAACCCGCCACTCCGGGGAAGCGTTTGATCTAGTCGCGACCGTCCTTGCCACCCGAGCGCAGGTGGCCGATCCCAACGCGCTCGGACCGGAGCACATATCGGTGCTGCATCTAGCCCACGCCCCTACCACCGTGGTCGACATCGCCTCCGATGTCGACCTGCCGCTTGGCGTGGTCCGCATCCTGCTAGCGGACCTTCGCGAACTTGGGCTTGTCGCCATCCGGGCACCTGTCTCGACGAAGGCGCAGCAGATTGACAGGAACACGCTTAGGGAGGTGCTCCATGGCCTACGGGGGCTATGAACAAGGCAGTGCTGCGCCGCAGCGACATCGCGCCATCAAGATCTTGCTCGCCGGCGGTTTCGGGGTGGGCAAGACGACGCTAGTGGGAGCGGTGAGCGAGATCAGGCCGCTGCGCACCGAGGAGCCCCTCACCGAGAGCAGCCTTCAGGTGGACAGCACCGCTGGCGTGGAGCGCAAGACCACGACCACCGTGGCGATGGACTTCGGTCGCATCACGCTACGGCAGGACCTTGTGCTGTACCTGTTCGGCACGCCCGGGCAGGAACGGTTCTGGTTCATGTGGGATGAGCTAGCGCTCGGCGCGCTCGGCGCTGTGGTGCTCGCCGACACGCGGCGGCTCGCCGATTGCTTCCCGGCGATCGACTATTTCGAACGTCGCGAGATCCCATTCATCGTGGCCCTCAACTGTTTCGACGGAGCGAGACGCTATAGCGCCGAGGATGTCCGAGTCGCCCTGGACCTTGACGCGGGCCTGCCGATCGTCCTGTGTGACGCCCGGTCGCGGGAGTCCGCCAAGGAAGTCCTGATCGCCCTCGTCGAGCATGTGCTCACCGTGGCCGACGAGCCGGTGTCCCGCTGAGCCCCGAGAGATCAGGAGTAGCGCAGGACCGCCCAGACCGCCTTGCCGTGACCCTCGATCGGCGACCAGCCCCAGACATAACTGAGCGCGCCGACGATTTGCAGGCCGCGGCCACTTTCCCCGGTCCAATCGGGCACCCGCGGCACCGGGGCCTCGTCGCTCGGGTCGGTGACCGCGAGCATGATCTCTCCGACTCGGCGGAGCAGGCACAGCCGCAACGCGGAAGGCGCGAACGACCCGTGTGTCACGCTGTGCGGCGCGGTCCGCAGTCCATGGCGGACGGCGTTCACGACAAGTTCGGCGATGATCAGTTCGGCGTCGTCGGTCAGGTACCCCAGGCCCCAGCACGTGAGCAACTCCCGCACGAACAGACGCGCGGTCCTGGCTTCCTCAGGCACCGGGGTCAACGGCCGACTCGTCACCGCGGGCGTGTCCCACCAGGCGGCCGGTACCGGCAGCAGCTGCGGCGGCGGGGATGCCAGCGGAGCCGGGATGCCGACAACCTCGTCGTCGTCCTCATCGTCCGGCTCGTAAGCAACCCTCAGGTGAGCCAACGCAACCGCTTTCTGCATCGTCATGGGGGCTTAAAAGCCTTGTCTGTCGCAGTATGTGGGGTATGCCTTGGTTGTATCGTGCCTGATATATTGTGCAAATGCAAGACCGGATGCACGTTCATTCGACGCGTGCACACGGCTTCCATGCAAGGCCCGGGCTACCAAGTGGCACAGGAGTTTTCAGGTTTCCCGGCGGTTATCACGGAGGGACGGTGGACGCCTAGTCGCGAGGCACCCCAGCCGAATCGGCTGGCACCTAACGTGCCGCACGATCGCAGCAGGCTCGCGATGACCGGTCATCAAAAGCTCGCGAAAAGTGATAGGCGGATCACCTAGAGTGATCAATTGGGGGGGTGCTCTGATCAAAAAGTCCACGAAGCCCCACTGGAAGGAACATGACTCACTACAACGGCATGCCGGCAACGGATCTAATCGGCGTAAACTGGCAGAAAAGCCAGCACAGCAACCCCAACGGCGCATGCGTGGAGGTCGCGGTCCTGCCCGACGGCGAGATCGCCGTCAGGAACTCGCGCTTCCCAGCCGGCCCGGCACTCGTCTACACTCGCGCCGAGATAGCCGCGTTCCTCGCGGGTGCGAAGGACGGCGAGTTCGATCACGTGCTCTCATCGATGCGATAAGCAGCGCGCGAAGCGTTCGCGAGCCATACACAAAACGATCGCATGAAACATAGGCGACTTAGGCGTCTATTGAATTGTCATCTACCAGTCTTTCGCAATGGCATGATTACGTGGGACACTGACGCATGCCCATGACGATGACAGGGCCCTGATCAAACGAGGAGTAGCGATGCTCTCGTCTGAGGATTCCGCCTGGGAGGCGTCGTCCGGTGACCCCGCATGGGAGTCCCCGCAGTCACTGTACGCCTCGCGCTCGGCGGGACCGACGGTGCAGCGCCTCGTCCTCGGCGGGCACCTTCGGCATCTTCGCGAACGGGCGGGCATCACACTTGAGCAGGCTGCCGCTACCATCCGCGGGTCGCATTCCAAGATCAGCCGCATGGAGCACGGGCGGGTCAGCTTCAAGGAGCGCGACATCGCCGACCTGCTCATCCTGTACGGGGTGACCAGCGGCGACGAGCGCGAAGCGCTGCTCAACCTGGCCAGGGAGGCGAACACTCCAGGCTGGTGGCAGGGCTATTCAGACATCCTGCCGCACTGGCTGGAGCCGTACTTCGGCCTTGAGGCGGCGGCCTCCTTCATCCGGAACTATGAGCTGCAGTTCGTTCCCGGTCTGCTGCAGACCGAGGGCTACGCCCGCGCGCTTATCCGGCTGGGCAACGCCCCGTCGGAAGAGGACGTCGTGCGCCGCGTCGAGGCCAGGCTCTCCCGCCAGGAGATCCTGCGGCGGGCGACCCCGCCGCGGCTGTGGGCCGTCGTGGACGAGGGCGCGCTGCGCCGCCACATCGGGGGCCGCACGGTCATGCGTGACCAGGTACGTCACCTGATCGAGATGTGCGACCACCCGTTCGTGACACTGCAGATCCTGCCGTTCCAGACCGGGGCGCACCCGGCAATGGGCGGACCCTTCACCATCCTCCGGTTCTCCGAGCCCGACCTGCGGGACGTCGTCTACATCGAGCAGCTGACCAGCGCCCTCTACCTCGACAAGCCCGCCGACGTCGACAGCTACCTCGAGGTCATGGAGCAGACCTGCCTTCAGGCCGAGCCAGCCGCCAAGACGGTACAGCTGCTGACTAGCATCCTGGGCAGCCTGTAGCGAGGCCCGCGCGCCGATAGGAGCACACCGTAAAGAAAGCCCCGGCCGGGCGAACCGGCCGGGGCTTTCATACGGTGTTACGACTCTTCGGGCACGAGCGTGGGCGTCGCCCGCGTCAGGGTCTCCTTCTTGAAGAATGCGGGTGACTTAAACCGCATATAGATCCCCGCGATGAGGCCGGCCAGCGCCGCGCAGAAGGCGATGAGGAAGACACCGCCGATGTACCAGTGCGGCCAGAACGGCATCAGCCAGGACGTATAGCTATTGTTCGCCGCGAAGTCCCAGTCCGCCCACAGGCTCCACCCGCCCGCGAAGTACAGGATCAGGCCGCCGAGCGCCGGCAGGATGCCGCGCATCCACAGGTTGCGGGCGCTCGAGGTTAGCGTCTTGCGGTAATACCAGGCACACGCGAACCCGGTCAGGCCGTAGTAGAAGGCGATATAGAGGCCGATCGCGGTCACCGCGTCGGGGATCAGCCAGCCGCCCGCGGTGTAGTTGAACGGGATGTAGAGCAGGATGGAGATCGCGCCCATCACGAGCGTGGACACCGTGGGCGTGAGGTACTTCGGGTGCATCTTGGCGAAGGCCCTGGGCAGCGCCTTGTAGGTCGCCATAGACAGCGTCGTCCGCGCGGTCGGCAAGATCGTTGTCTGGGTGGACGCCGCCGCGGAGCTGAGCACCATCAGGATCAGCAGCTGAGCTAGGACTCGCCCGAAGCCGGACGTGCCGAACACGCCGGAACCGAGTACCGACAGGACGTCACCCGAGTTGTCCGGGTTACCCAGGCCTATCCCCTTATCGCCCACTCCCGCGAACGACTGGGCGGCGAAGATCGTGATCACGTAGGTGATCAGCAGGATGACGGTTGAGATGATCGCCGCGCGTCCCGGCGTCTTCTCTCTGTCCTTGGTCTCCTCGTTGACCGCTACCGCGGTGTCCCACCCCCAGTAGATGAAGAGCATCAAGATGATGCCGCTGACGAACGGCGAGAAGCCGGCCTGGAACGGGTTGAACCACGTAGCCGTCGGGGTGATCGAGACGGCCGGGTGGTTACCGTTGCCGACCCGGATGAGCGCGGTCACCGAGAGCACCAGCAGCATCACCACTTCGATGCTGAGCAGGATCTTCTGGAACCTCGCGGACACCTCGATGCCGCGGTAGCAGATATAGGTCATCGCGACGATCCAGCCGATACCGACCAGCAGCACCCAGCCGCTTGTCGGGTTCGTGCCGATCCCGTGGGCGCCGAACAGCTGGAACAAGTAGACCGCGGCCACCTGCGCCAGGCTCATCATGACCAGCACGTCCGCGGCGATGATGCCCCAGCCGCCCGCCCAGCCGGTTCGCGGGCCGAATGCCCGGGTCGCCCAGGTGAACGTCGTCCCGCAGTCCGGGTCGGCCTTGTTCATCTCGCTGTACCCGATCGAGGTCAGCAGCATCGGGATGAACGCCAGGAAGGCGATGATCGGCGCGCCGAGCCCGACGACCGCGACGATCAGCCCCAGCGTGGCGGCCAGGCTGTAGGCCGGGGCGGTCGAGGCCACGCCCATGACGACAGTGGAGACCAGCCCCAGCGCGCCGGACTTCAGTCCCTTGTCCACCTGCTTTTCGACGATGATCGGCGGCGTGCCTTCTGCAGTGGCCATCCCTCACCCCTCTCTCCGGGTCCGTGCCACGGTTTTAGCACAAAATTGAACCACAAACGAGTCATTCAGTAGCTACATGCTACTCAGCCTCAGGAAACGGTGGGAACGGTGACCAGAGACGGCTCTGATCCGCCGCACCAGGCAGCTCGATTGCCCGAGACGCCGCAGGTTGGCACGGATGCTCGTACGATACGCGAGGTATCTCCTAGTTTTAACACAATTTGACCTTTGCCCGATATGCGTCTGAAGTCACATGAGTTCACTTCAAACTCGCTCCTTCACCGAGTATTGGCCCTTTAGCCCAGTTTTAGTCATCACGAGACCGCCCACCCTCCCCACGAGGATCCGAGCGTCACCGCGGCGGCCGTCACGCGGCTCCCGCAGGCCACCGCCCGCGGCATCGATCAGGCGTCGCTGCGGGGGCGACCACTAGTGTGCGGCCTTGCGCGGGCCGGGCCGTAGCGGCAGCGCGCCGTGGTGCAGGCCGATCCGGGAAGGCCAGCGTCCCGGCCGCCCGCCGTGGTGCCGGCCGACCGGGGAAGGCCAGCGTCCCGGCCGCCCGCCGTGGTGCCGGCCGACCGGGGAAGGCCAGCGTCCCGGCCGCCCGCCGGCATACCCCCGCCCGGTATTTCGCGGGCCCGATTTCATGATCCTGTAAATTTGTCCCCTCATAGGGCCGAAAAGTCTTCGCCATGAAAAAGGTCTTCGCCACAACGCTGGTACGACCGTGGCTCATGGTTTCCTAAATCCCGAAATATCGGGGTTTGATACCCCCCTTATGGCAGCCGGCGGCGACGCCGGCGGCGGGCCGCGGGCGGGCACCACGGCGGCGTGGCAGCGAGGCCGGCGGACACCATGGCGGGGCGGGCGACGGGCCGCGGG
>Ga0126371_10001189_pt1 | contig 21888 bp, 13 predicted proteins | sample PanSoiMetaPlot_4_FD_110145 | JGI IMG/M metagenome (GOLD analysis project Ga0126371, IMG submission 110145) | Tropical forest soil microbial communities from Panama - MetaG Plot_4 | ecosystem: Environmental > Terrestrial > Soil > Tropical forest > Bulk soil | place: Panama | collected 2016-02-17 | reverse complement strand
TGTCAGCAGCTGGTGAAGCAGAAGACGACAAAGTGGAAGCAAGTTTTTGCGGGTGCGATTCGCCAGCCAGCCGAAATAGCGAATGCGGGGAAAGCCTCTGGGTAATACATGTTGGAGGAAGCGCCGCTGGCTGCATCCTTGGTCAACTGACCTTTGATTGCTTCCATGCGTCGCTCAACCAGTGCCGCGTCCTCTGTATCGGCGATGAAGGAGAGGCGCATCACTGACGGCGCTTTGCGCAGTTCTTCAAGAAGTGTGTTCAGCCGTGGCTGCCACTGCACATGGATTTCGGTTGTACCCGGCTCGAACACTGCATCGGAGAAGTCAATGCCGACCACCCGGTAAATCGACGCACCGAAATTCAATACTTTCCGCACCGATTACAAGGGGGCAATCAGCTTCTACCTTGATGGCAATGGAGTTAGCTCGGTGCGATGGGGAACCAAACGGACAACTATGGGATTTCCGCCTCGCTGCATTCCTCCTCAACAGACTGGTCACTGCGCTGCGCTTCGATGATAGATCGCGCCTCTTCAGCGTCCGAAGGCCGAACACGCAATATGACTCCCCCAACTCCGGGAAGGACATCTTGTGGGGCGTCAAGATTGGTCAGTAGGCTTTCAATTCCGTCGGACTCGAGCAATCCCTGAACTACTAATGCCTCGGCTTCATCGCTGGTATCGAACACCGATACCAATTCTTTCTCTTCGTGGATCGGCGTTGGCTCGAGATTGGGACTTGTAGCCATTGTTCCTCCGTTTCATCGAATCATTTAGTCAAAGCCAACCTGCGCCATACGTGCAGGCGAGTTGGCTACACTGAAGTACCCAACAGTGTACTTCGTTGCGTTGAGCGATAGCCAAATCGGTGTATTATCCGGCCATGCGTCCAGCGCACCGGAAACGGTTCATTTCGTTTGAAATTTCTGCGCAACGCACCGCTATTGCAAGTCCATCCAATTTAGTAATGCTCCTGCAAGGAAAGTTGGGCCAAGTAGACTCCGTGGATTCGGGGCCTTCGACGAGCGCGATTCATACAGACGCTCAAGCGAAGGAGCTTGCCCGTGCAGGTTTCTGGAGACACCACGGATGAGTCGAACCGACCAAAGCAAGGAACCGCAAAAACGCAGCCAACTTGAAATCGAACAGGAAGAAGAAAACCGCAAGATAAGGCGGCTGCAGTTGATGATGAACATGGTGATGTCGGTCTTGGCGCAGGACGAAGACCTCACGCTTGAGCAGGCATCGGAGATGATTGCTAACGCCAAGACTGCCGCTCTGGCTATGTTCCCTGACAAGGAACTCGCCTACGATCTGATCTATCGACCACGCTTTCAGCGGCTGCTAAACGAGAGATTCAGGCTGCAGTAAAGCTATCTTGCGACTACTGATTTGCGGCGCGCATCTGAGTCAGACGAAATGTCATAGTTCCCCAGAAAGCGCGAGCCCGCATCTGCACTGGGATGCGGCGATCGTCATCCGAGTACCACATCCAGATCTTTCCTTTGCCTTTCTGCGGGCCGTTTAGCGCTTCGCCCGCGACGCGAATCGTAGTGAAGTTCCCGGCCGGCGTTTTCACCGATTCGCGCGCCTCAACAGTTACTTCGATGTCGGTCACCTTCCCGCCATCGCTGCTGGGGAAGGTGAATTTCGCGATGGGTTGTAATGGTTGCGAGGCGACGTAGTACACAGCCGCAAGGGTGTTCGACGCGCAACTGCCAATGTCATTTTCCTCGTGCTTTTGGTTCTTAGCACGGACGTTCTGCTCGTCTACGACAGCCTTCTTGCGTGAATAATCGTAACGAACCTTGGTCTCAACTCGGCGAAAGCCTTCCTCAGTGTGCTTGACGAGCGACAGAGCGCAGTTTGTCTGTGGATTGTAGAAAGTTTCTAGACGGTCATGCACATGGTAGAGAAGTGCGACTGCGCCGGTGGAATCGGCATTCACCACTACGTGGTGTTCGCCGTTGATGCTGTCGAGATGTAACGTGGCCGTACCTGCCGTTACCAAGCGCCAATCGACGCTGTACGTGAAGCTGAAGCCTTCCGGAAAGCGATAGGTCGGCATCGGGGGACTGATCTTCGAGCCTGCAACCATCACCGCTGAGTTCTGATTTGCAACAGATGGTGCGGCGGGCGAGGTTTCTGGAGAAGGCGAGGGTTTAGTCTGGAGTCCGACAGTGCCAATTGCGGCTAGAAGCAACCAAACAGCTGAGCTACGCCTCTGCAGTGCTGTGAGCTCGTTCTCGATCGTTTTCCCCTGGCCCTTGGAGCTAAGCTCCGGCGCTCCTCTAGGCAAACATCTTCAGCGTGGTCGCAAGCAGCATCAACGCTGCGCCTATTAGAGCATTGTACTCGCGATGCTTGAGATAGAGCGCGCGAGAAAAGTTGGCAGTTACGCTCTCACCCGACCAACGTGGCGTTAAACGCGGAACTCGGCGAGCATAGAGTTCAAAATCGGGAAACCGTGATCGCAAAAACGACTCTTCACTGCGGATCACGGGCAGGTACACGGCAACCAGCAAGGCCGCCAGCAAGAACCATATCCAAAAGCTTCTTGCCGCCAGCGCAAAGCCTATCCCGATCAGGATCGAGCCGAAGTAAAGCGGATTTCGCGTGTAACTGTAGGGACCGGAAGTAGCAAGTTCTTCATTCTTTTTGAGCTGACCAGAAGCGATCGCCCGGATCGCTAGCCCCGCAGCCACCACGATCGAGCCTGTGGCAACCATCGCGGGAGTTGGCCTTGCCAGCCACAGATAAATGACAGCGAATCCAAACCCAAGGGGCACTCGAATGCGTCGGGCAATTCGAGACCATCTGCCCGGCACGGCGGTGACGGAGGTCTCTGCATTCACGCCGGGACTCCCAAGAGCCCTAAAGCGGCTTCGGTGACTTGGTCAGCCGTAATGTTGAGCAGGCCAGGCTCAGGCTCGCGGCGGCGACTGTGATCGCGTTTGCTTTCAGGACTTCGAAGCACAACATAGCGGCCGCCGTACGGACCATTTCGGGCCGGATCCGTCGGGCCAAAGATAGCGACTACTGGCGTGCCTAACGCAGAAGCTAGATGCAGGGGTCCGGTATCTCCACCGACGAAGATTGCAGCACGGCGAGAGATCTCGATCAGTTGAAGCAGTGAACATTCAACGATGCGCGCTGTTTTTTCATTGTTTCGGATGACTTCTTGAGCCATGTTCAACTCGCCTGGTCCCGCGTTCACGAACGCTTCTATGCCGTGCTCCCCGAGCCTGTGTGCCACCGCTGCATACCGTTCCGTCGGCCAACACTTCGCGCCCCAGCCCGCGCCTGGATTGATGATGGCAAAGACACGTGAACCCGCGTTGGTCAGGTCGTCAGCCCAACGCTCGGCAGCGGGAGAAACAGGAAATGGGGGCTGGACAGCTTCAATCACTCGTCCGACCGAGGCAGAGACGACCTCTGCGGCCTGGTCAATGACGTGGCGAGCAGGTGTATGGGCTTTCACGTTGTACCACCAGCGAGCAGGCAACTCGCGCGGGTGCAGCGCTCCGGCTCTCACCCTGGCGCCACTTGCTTTCGCCAGCAATGCCGAGCGGATCGCTCCCTGCAGATCGATCACATGATCGTAGTTCAGCTCGCGCAACCGAGCGCGCAAGGCAAGGATTTCTTTATGCGTCACTGAGGAGAACGGGTGTTGGCGCCAGCTGCGCATCTGGACGCGATGGACAAAATCTACGAGCGGCTGGTCCGGTGAAATGGACGCATCGGTGTCAGGAAGAGTTCGGGACGTCAGCAGCGGCGACCACCGTTCGTCGATTGTCCAATCGATGCGGCTGGCGGGGAACTGCGCCCGCAATCCAGCAACTGCCGGCATGGCATGGATGATGTCGCCCATCGCGCTGAGTCGAACGATCAATACTCGCATCGCTACTCTGCTGTGGTCGTAAATTGCACTCTAGATTTTCTCACGCGTTAGACTCATTCTCCTGGACCAAACTTCTCTACCTATATACTGCGCCCATGTCGATAAGCTCACGCTTTCTGCGATTAGCTCTCATCACCTCGGCGTTTTGCGGAACGATTTGGAGTCAAGGCTCCTCTGATTGGACAGTCAAACCTGAGTGGGTTCGCGCCCATGAGATGTTTCTGGCCAGTGATGCCATGCGCGGACGAGGCAGTGCAACTCCTGACGAATTGATTGCAGCTACTTACGTCGCGTCAGAGTTCGAACAGTATGGCTTAAAACCTGGCCTACAGGACGGCACTTATATCCAGCTTGGGGAACTCGTTCAGCCTGAGATCGAGGGCCATGCCCAGATCAGTGCTCCCCAGGGCTCCGGTCTTACTTCGCTCGAAGAAGGTAAGGATTTCAGTTTATTGCGTACCAGTGGCCAGAGCGCTTCGGGCCCCCTGCAGAAGATCAATTCGGAGAATATCGCAGCAGCGCAAATTCAACCGGGGGCGATTGTTATGCTCGCCGGCGATCTCGGCAAACAGGCAGGCGGCTTCATAAGACGCGCATTCGGTGCGGGCGCTACGACGATTCTTCGTGAAGACACTTCCTTGACGTCAGATGCGATGCAAAGGAACCTGCACGAGCGAAGGCCTGTAAATCCTCACCTTCCGGGTCTGGATCAATCCCTCGGCGGAAAGTTCAGCATCGTAGCAGTCACGAAGGAGGCAAGCGATCGTCTAGGAAAGCTAGCGGACGGCGTCGTTCTCTCGCTGCAGATCAACACTAAGGACACGCCCCGATACACCTACAGTGCTGTCGGAATGCTGTCCGGTAAGGACACCAGCACAAACGCGGAGGTAATCTTGCTCTCCGCGCACCTCGACCATCTTGGAATTGGAGAACCGGTGAACGGCGACTCGATCTACAACGGCGCGAATGACGACGCTTCCGGCACAGTTGGGGTTCTTGAACTCGCACACGCGCTCGCGAGTGGTCCTACGCCAAAACGGACGATCTACTTCGTCTGCTATGGAAGTGAAGAGTTAGGGGGACTTGGCTCGACATATTTCCGCGAGCACTCGCCGATTCCCCTCGATCGCATCGCTGCGAACCTGGAGTTTGAAATGATCGGCAATCAGGATCCCAAAATGCCGAAGGGTAAGATGCTGTTCACAGGATGGGATCGTTCGAACCTTGGTCCGACGCTGGTGCAACACGGAGCTCTGCTCGGAGACGATCCGTATCCTGAGCAACATTTTTTTGAGCGCTCAGACAATTACTCGTTGGCGTTACGGGGAGTCGTCGCTCACACCGCAGGTGGCTGGGGAACGCCTCCTACCTATCACAAGCCCGATGACGACATCGCCCATCTCGATTTTGATTTCATGACCCGGGCAATCCAATCAATGGTAGAACCGGTGCGGTGGCTCGCCAACTCCAATTTTGTCCCGGAATGGCTCCCGGGAAAGAAGCCAGTGGAAGGTGAATAAACCAAAGTGTTGGGATGCGATGAACCAACTGGAACGCAAAGTCCTACGACTTGGCGCGTGGTCAGCTTTCAGTACAGCAATTGTCGGTGCTCTCTATGTATTTGTCGGAGCATTAGGAGTTATTTTTCGGCCACAGGGTTCCGCGCTGCTTGATCAGGTCGATCCATATCTCGCAGTCCTGGAGATCTTGATAATCCTGTCGGCCTTGATGCTAGTCACAATGATGTGCGCCGTGCATTGCTATGCCAAACCTGAGCAAAAGACGATCACCTTGGCGGCTTTGTCATTCACGATCATCTTCGCAGCCCTAACGTCGAGCCTGCATTTCATCAGCCTCACCGTTGCCCGTCAAGTGAATCCGAAGGTTGATGGAACGCGAGTCAGCCAGCTTTCCTTTGAAGGGTGGCCAACGGTGGCGGCGTCTTTGGACTTTTTAGCTTGGGATTTGTTTCTGGGCCTCTCGTTTTTGCTCGCCTCGAGGTTCTTTTCGGGACGCACGAAAGCTTTTATGACTGCATGTGGGCTGTTCTGCCTACTCGGTTTCCTCGGCCCTGCTTCTGGACACTTAAGAATTCAGTTCTTGGCGATCGCCGGATATGGCTTCATCCTTCCCGTCGCCTGTGTTCTGGTTGGATTGCATTTTCGGCGTGAAATGAGCCGTGATTCTTAAAAGCAGGCACGCCGTTCCGCGATTACGCCCAACATGTATCGAAGCGAGCGTTCCGCATTGTGAAGCTCGATCCGCATTGGAATTACGACCAGCTTCAAGGCATTGCGGAGAATTCCTAAGTTGACTTCGTCTTTTTCTGTTGTCACAAGAACAGAATTGGGAAGGCGGGCTTGGATCGCCGTAAGCCGCTCCACATCTTTGGCTGAATACCTGTGATGGTCGCGAAAAATGATTTGCTCACGCAGATCTACTCCTGCAGATCTCAAGGCAGTAAAAAATTGTTGCGGACGAGCGATGCCACAGAATGCGATCACCGGGGCATTTAGTTGCGGAATTTCGGATTGTCTTTCGATGTTCCAAACTTGGAACTTTCCTTTTGGAATTCTTGTTGCGGGAAATTCACTATCGACTACTAAAGCATCTGCGCGTTGCAGTGACTCAAGGGGTTCGCGCAGGCGCCCGCTCGGAAGGAACTTATCGTCGAGGTCCTCGTGATTAAGAAGGACGATATCGAAGTCGCGATACAGCTGACGATGCTGGAAGCCATCATCCAGCAAGTGCATTGGACTCGAGACCGCTCCCTGATATTCACGCTCAGCATACTCACCGGCGGAGAATCGATTCTCGCCTACAATTACGGGACATCGCAACTTACGCGCGACTAGAAGGGGTTCATCCCCGAATTGCTCGGGAGTTCCTGACGCATTCACTCTGAGTACTCCCGAACTGGAACGCCGGTATCCACGGGAAAGCACATCAACGCAGGTTCCTTTGCTTAGAAGCAATTCGCCGAGGGCGATCACGAAAGGTGTCTTCCCGGAACCGCCCGCTGAGATGTTGCCAATGCTCACAACTGGCCAGTGCAGGCGGCGCGGTTTAAGAACTTGTCGGTCGTACAGAGCGTTGCGAGCAGTGACAACTCCACCGTAAAGTCGGTCGAGGACAATCATGCGTGCGGCACACTCAATCGTGTCTGCGCCGTAGTGTCGCGCCCAAGAAGTTCCCGTAGACTCGTGACGGTGCGGTGCGTGCTTCCCCGGCCGCTCTCGACTACCGACCAGCCGCGAGATCCAAGCTGTACCGCCTCCTGAGGCGATCGCAAAAGCTTGAGCACAGCATCGGTGAGTTGTTCCGCACTGACGATACGAACAGCATCACGAGCCAGGAAAGCTCGCACAATCTCGCGAAAGTTTTCGTAATGTGGACCAATCAGAATCGGCTTTGCGAATTGCGCAGGCTCCAGAATGTTGTGCCCGCCGCGCGGCACTAATGATCCGCCTACGAATGCCAAGTCGGCAATCGAATAGATCGATGCAAGTTCACCGATCGTATCGAGCAACAGAACACCACCACCTAACGGTGACGAACTCCAGGAGGATCGTCGCCAGAAACTGATTCCCAGCTCGCGCAATAAGTCGGCAACGGAATCGAAGCGTTCCGGATGGCGCGGCGCAAGGACGATCAGTGCTTGCGGAAAGTCGCTGAAAACTTTCTTGAAGCAAGGGACTAGGAGAGGCTCTTCGCCCTCAACCGTGCTACCGAAGACAAGGACTCTCTGATCAGTGGTTATGGATTGACGCAACGCACGTGACAATGCTGTCTCTGCGGGCGCTTTGACGTCAAATTTAAGATTGCCTCCCACGAGTACCCGGTCAGGCATAGCGCCAATCGCGATGAGCCGTTCGCGATCGACTTCTGTCTGCGCGAGAAACAGATCGACATTTCGCAGTACTTCTCGCAATAGAAAACGAAAGCGCCGATAACCAGGCAACGATCGGTCGGAGATCCTTGCGTTCACTACAGCGACTTGTGCACCACTCTGTTTTGCGAGGCGTAGCACGTTTGGCCAGAACTCAGTTTCGGCCAGGATCAACATCTGCGGCGCTAGTGCCTTTAGATAACGGTTCACCAAGAACCGTAAATCAAGCGGCATGTAGAAAACGCTTTCTTCACCAAATCGCTTTCGCGCCAATGTTTGCCCGGTGAGAGTGGCCGTCGAGACAAAGATGCGCTTCTCGGGAAACTCCGCCTTTAGAGCTTCAATCAAGCCTGCGATTGCGAGGACTTCACCAACCGAAACTGCGTGCACCCAGACGGTGGCTTCCTCCCTTTGTGGAAGCCTGAGTCGCGACGGCACGCCCCCAAATCGCTCACTCAATCCCGCGCGATACTTGCCTGCGCGTGCCATTCCGATCAGCCAGTAGGGAAGGCTGAGTATCAGAGCCAGCGCATACAGAAACGAATAGATCAGGTACATGAAGTGAAGCCGGGCCGAGCCGAGCCTTAATTGTAAGGTCCGGAAATGCCGTTTTATTCGTTCAGCATTCAGCTGTTCACTATTGAACATCTGAGACCAAGGATGGACGTGACTGTCGCTGTCCACTTCTCGTAACACCTTGTTCCTACTCCACATACACGTCGCCCGACTTGGTTCGAAACGTGCGTTTTTGAACATACCCGGCTCTACCGTTTAAGCGCTGATTCTCAAGGAGTGCAAGTGGACAAATTCAAGCAGGAACTTCGTTATGGATTCCGGCAGTTGCGCAAGTCGCCGGCATTCACCATCACAGCCATTCTTACGCTGGCCTTTGGCATTGGCGCGAACGTGGCTGTCTTCAGCGTGATGAATGCGGTTCTCTTGAATCCCAGCGGACTGCACAATCCCCAAGGACTGGTTGCACTTCGAGCGAAATACACACTGGGTGGTCTGAGCAACATCTCCATGTCGGCTCCGGATTTTCAGGACGCACTGGAGGGCCGCAATATTTTCGATACTGCGGCGATCATGCAGCCCGGCAGTTTTAACTACTCGGGAAGCGACGCGCAACCCGTGCGTCTGCAGGCGGCCCGTGTGTCATGGCGCTGGTTCGATGTCTTCCAGGTAAAGCCGTATCTCGGTCGAAACTTTCGCCTCGAAGATGACCAGCCTAACGCAAACTATTCAGTCGTTCTCTCGTATAACACGTGGAAGCAGCGTTTCGGTGGCGATCCAAATATCGTTGGCCGCAAGCTGAAACTCAACGAGCAAACCTACGAAGTGATTGGCGTGATGGGGCCTGAGTTTGGCTGGCCGAATCAAGCCGAGTTCTGGACACCTCTCGCCCTGCCCTCGAACCGTTTCTTCGACAGGAATTTCCGTTACAACGAAAATCTGTTTGCCGTGGCGAGGCTGCGTCCTAGTGCATCTCTACAGGAAGCGAATGCTTACCTGAACCAGCGCGCTCAAGAACAGATTGCCAGCGAGGGGCCGAATAGTTTCGGTAAACGCGCCGGCTGGGGGATGTTTGGGATGTCGCTCGTGGACTTTGTCGCCGGCGATCTGCGCAAACCACTCTTCCTGCTCCTTGGCGCCGTTGGCCTGGTTCTCCTAATCGCCGCGTTAAATATCGCGGGGCTGCAATTAGCGCGTGCCTCTGATCGCGAGCGGGAAACTTCGATTCGTGTGGCGCTGGGTGCGCCGAGCGCCCGCCTGATCGCGCAGGCTTTTCTTGAAAGCTTCCTCCTGGCTTGTGGTGGACTTGCGGTAGGACTGATCCTGGCTAAGACCGTTATTCCTCTTCTTTTGTTGCCGGCGCCGGAAAACCTCGTCCGCAATATCCATGTCCAGCTACACACACCGGTGCTCATATTCGTCGCAGGAGTTGTGTTGCTGGCGATTTTGCTCTGCGGCTCCGCGCCGGCGTGGCAGATGACCCGCTTCAAGTGGGTGCAGGCATTACGTGACAGTGGGCGATCCGACCATGCCAGCCGGGCGAAGCAGCGTCTACGCTCGGGGCTGGTGGTCTGCGAGATCGCCGTAGCCATGCTGCTTCTCGTTAGTGCTGGATTACTGGTCAGCAGCCTGAAGAAAGTTGAGCAAGTGGAAACCGGGTTTGATCCCCGCGGACTGATGTCAGGCCGAGTCTCTCTTCCTCGCAGCGTCTATTCGTCCGACGAAAAGCAAGCTTCCTTCTACTTGTCGGCGCTTGATCAACTGAAGAACATTCCTGGCGTAACCGATGCTGCTTCGTCAGACGCGCTGCCATTCACTGGCCAGGGCGGCGAGTCTTCGTTCGACATTAAAGGTCGGCCCACTGCCCCGGGAGATCCAGGACCTCATGCCAACATCCGCGTGATCTCTGCGGGCTACTTCCGCACGTTGCGCATTCCAATCTTGCGCGGACGAGAATTTACTGCTGAGGATCGAGCGTCGACAGAAAAAGTCGCGATCGTAGACGAGGCGCTGGCAAAACAATACTTCCCAAATCAGGATCCATTGGGACAACAAATTGGATTTGACCAGAAGAACTACTACACGATTATCGGCTTAGTAAGTCACGCGCGCGTATCTTCTCTCGACTCCGATTCGATCGAGGGCACTTATTATTTCGACGTCTCACAAGTTCCAGATTCGAACGCGTCGTTCGTCGTCCGCACAAGCCTTTCTCATCCCGAACAACTTCGACCGCAGATTGAAAGTGCGATCCACGCAGTCGATGCCAGTCAACCGGTTTATGACTTCCACACCATGGAGGAATGGGTCGATGACTCGCTCGTTAGCCGACGCTTCCTCGTGATCCTGCTATCGACGTTCGCAGGACTCTCTCTTTTCCTCGCCGTGCTGGGACTCTATGGCGTCGTGACCTACATGGTGAAAATGCGAGTGCGCGAGATTGGCGTACGAATGGCGTTGGGAGCGCAACGTTCCGATGTTCGCAAGATGATTCTGAAAAGCGGAGCGGAACTCGCGGTGATCGGATCTGTTCTTGGCATCTTCGCGACATTTGTCATCGGGCGGACTCTATCGAGCCTGCTGTATCAAGTGAGCCTGTACAATCCTGCGACCTTGCTCAGCACTTCTTTGCTGCTTGCGGCGGTTGTGCTCTTGGCAAGTTATCTGCCGGCCTGGCGGGCGTCAAACCTGAACCCTATGCAAACATTGCGGGACAACTAGAGTCGAAAACAGCGGAAACGGCAGGGGATTTTTGGACTTGATCTCGAAATCAACGATTCCTGCCCAAAAAAAGCAAATTTTGTTCGAAGCCATGGAATTAACAGCGAATTCTCTGGATTTCTCTCTAAGTTACGACCCATCAAACCCTTAATGGCGTTCCACCGGGGATTCAAAAAATAACAGGGAATCACCAGGGATTTTCCTTCCTAAAATGGGACTCAGCGCGCCTTATCCTATCCGTCAAGGTTTCTTGTAAACCTGACCGCCTTTCATCACGAAGTCGATCTTCTGGAGTGCGCTAATATCCTCGAGCGGATTTCCTGGTGCGGCCACGATGTCTGCGAACTTTCCAACCTCGATCGAGCCCACCTGGTCCGACATGTTCAGCAGATCGGCAGCATTTCGTGTGGCTGATTGAATGGCCTGGGCCGGCGTCATACCGTATTTCACCATCAGCGGAAACTCCACCGCTGGATCGATCTTCCAATCGAATCCGCCAACATCAGTTCCAAACGCGACTTTGACTCCCGCCTTGAGCGCACGACGAAACGTGTCTTCATGGATTTTGAGCATCTGCAGCCAGACCGGCGCTCCGGCTCGCGCGCGCCCTTCAGCAACATACTCGCCCACGAAGATGGTCGGGACGTAGTAGATGTTCTTGGCCGCCATCGTTTTCAGATCAGCATCGGCAATGTAGTTTCCGTGTTCGATGGAATCAACTCCTGCTTCTACGGCGTTGTGCACTCCTTGCAGTGCCATCGCATGCGCAGCGATCTTGTGCCGCTGCCGGTGGGCTTCGTCGACGGCTGCTTTTAATTCGTCGGGACTGAACGTCGGGATGTCGTCGAGCACGCCATCCGGTCGCACGTAGTAGCTGCGATCGACGTAAACCTTGATCCAATCGGTGCCATACGATAGTTGCTCGCGGACAACCTTCCGCACAGCGTCCGGACCATCAACGAGCTCAACGCCGTGCGGCACCTGCACCTCCGGCGCATAGCCGAGCAAAGGATAGGCACCGGTAACGTCCATCGCCCGACCCGCCACCTTCATCCGCGGACCGGGAACAATGCCGCGGTTGATCGCGTTGCGCAGGTCGACATCCGCATACGCGGCGCCTTCTGTTTCCAGGTCGCGAATCGTAGTGAAGCCGTTGTTGAGCGCCCGCACAGCCGATTGCGTCGCCTGGATTGCACGATAAGCGATCGATTCCTTCAGTAGTTGCTTGTCATAGTCCTCGGCTGTGATGTCACCCTGCAGGAGGACGTGCGTATGAGTATCGATAAGGCCAGGAAGGCAGGTCTCGTTCTCCAGACTGATTGTTCCGCTAGGTAGAAGTCGATCAGGGATTTGTCCTAAGCCCTGAATCGCTGTGATTTTTCCTTCCTTGATCTCGACCAATTGCTTCGAAAGTAGCTTGCCCGAGGAAGAATCGAATAACGCACCGCACAACACATACGTGCTTTGTTGGCTGCTCGAAGTCGTGCCGGTCGGCTGTGTTTGTGAAAACAACGAGAGTGAAGCCAACAAAGCGAGCAATAAGGCTTTTCGCATAGACGGGCTTTTTGTAACGCAAAAACCAAACTGTTTCAAACCAAGCGGGCTAATCCGTGCAGAAACCGAAGGGTTGGGTAACAGTCGCGAGTTACCCTGCGCGAGTCCCCACTCAATCTCAGCCCAACGATTTCACCATCAACTTCCCCCGTCCTGTCCCCGAATCTTGTTGACTCATTTGTCGCTCCAACTGAAAATGCTTGAACGCCACTCGCTAAAGCTTGCTTTGTCAGTAAGTTCAGCACGCACCAGCGGAGCTTACCCCCGGCTCCCAAAGAGTTAAGTGTCTTCGGGCCCGCAGTCAAATTTGCCTTCCCCGCTAAGGAAACCTCATGGATCGTTGTCGGCTCCTGTATCCCGTTTTGGTTTTTCTTTGTTTCCCATTCTTGAGATCGTCCGCACAAGTAGTTGGAGCGGTTCCCGGACAGAACATCAACATGGTTTCCGGCACGGGCTTTCCCGGAGGCGATCCGTACCTGCAGCGACAAAACGAATCATCAATGGCAGTCTCCTCAAGGAATCCACTGCACCTGCTCGCGGGAGCGAACGACTATCGCTCAGTGGACATTCCCTTTCCACCGGATACTCAAAATGGCGTGGAAAAGGAGACGGGCGACGCGTGGGTAGGGGTTTTCACGTCGATCGATGGTGGACAGAGCTGGTCTAGCACGCTGGTTCCGGGCTATCCACAGGATCAATCCGCTGTTGGGGTAAGTTCCCCTCTTCATGGGTTTGCCGTTGCAACCGATCCCACGGTGCGCGCAGGTACGAACGGTCTCTTCTATTACAGCGGCCTCGTATTTGATCGTGGTAACAATGCGCCAAGTGGCGTGTTCGTAGCAACTTTTCAAGATCAAAACAACAAAGGCAATGGAGCGAGTGCGATCCAGCAACAGAAAAATGGAATGGGAAGTCCCTTCCTATATCGGAACGCTACGTTAGTCGACACCGGAACGAGCGGACAGTTTCTCGATAAGCCTTGGATCGTTGTGGATGTTCCCAGTCCGACGGCCTCCGCCACTTGCTCAGACCCCAATGGCAAGCCGTTCACCAGCGGCAATGTGTACGTGTTTTATACGAGCTTTAACGGATCCTCGAAGAATCCAGGTTCTGCCATCAACGTTGTCACCTCGAATAACTGCGGAGCAAGCTGGAGCAAACCCACAAGAATCAGTCAGAGCGCTCAACTAAATCAGGGAACGGTGGCGGCAATCGATCCAGGTACAGGTACGGTTTATGTGTTCTGGCGGCAGATCGGAAATGGAGGCCAGAATCAGCCTGACGCAATCCTCTATGCGTACTCAACCGACGGCGGAGGGACTTGGAATACGCAGACTGCATACACGTTTCCCTCCGGCTTGAGTTTCGATGAATCGTCCGATTCGGGAACTTTCCGCGAAGCCGACCTTCCGACGGCAACAGTAGACGGCACAGGACGTGTCTGGTTGGCTTTCTCGCAGCGAAATCTCGGCCCGCTCAATACGTCGCGGATCCTCGTGACTACCCTACCGCGCGGTGGCAGCCAAAAGTCGTGGACCAAGCCTTTCATCGCAGACAACAACCCAAATCCCGGGCATCAGTTCATGCCGGCGTTCACGTTCGCTTATGGGAAGTTAATGCTCGTTTGGTTTGACAGTCGCGACGATCATACCAAAGGCGTTCTGCAATGTCCTGCTAACACAATGTGTAAGGGCGTTTCTGATTTTGTAGAGATGCGAGTGCCACTGACCGGCACGGGCGGAGCTAGAGATAGCGCGTCAGCGATATTTGCCCCTGAAATCTCGGATACTGGATTGCACGTTCGGCATACCATCGACGTTCGTGGAGCTCTAGTCGATCCCACACCACTGGATAACGGTTCAGTAAGTACACTTGCGTTTCCATCAGTAAGAATTTCGCAGTACACATTTGGGAGCCGCTGCACAGTAGCTACGCCGCCCGGCACTCCCTGTCCTGACAAGAGCCCGAAGATCATCGAGCAGATGAAATTCAATCCACCGAATTTGCCGATGTTTTCTCACGGCACCAAGCCATTCATCGGCGACTACATCGATGTGGCCGCTCTAACCATGCTCTTCGATCGGACATCGAAGAAGTGGATCTTTAACACACAGCCTTCGAACGCGGCCGTCTTCCACGCCACTTGGACGGACAATCGCGACGTTCGGCCACCGCCGGTTGTCAACGGTGTGCAGAATTGGGCCTTGTACACCGCAGTCGGCTCTACCGGCGGCACGAGTTTTTACGATCCCACACAGATGAAGCAAGTCTGCGTGCCCGGAACGAATGACAATCAAACGGGCTCGCGCAATCAAAACGTTTACACATCACGAATCACTCAGGGACTCCTGGTGGGAGTGAAGGAGAACACTAAACCGCTCACAAATCCGGGCGGTGCGTCGGTTCGCCGTGTGTTCTCGTTGTTCGCCAGAAACACTACTAATCAGCAAGCGTTCTATCGTTTTATAGCGAACACTATTGGCGCGGGCCCTTGTCAGACGGATGCTTCTGGCACGACAACATCGTTCAATCAATTCAGTTGTACGAATCCGGATTCTGTCGATGTGATCGCTTTGCCGCGCAGCACGGTCTCGAGGTCCCTGTTCGTGACTTCAACGCTGAAGTACCCGAGCGTGACCGTAACGATTGCGCAGATCAACAAGATCGGCGGCACCGTTATCGACCCGCAAAGTGGCGGATTGCAGAGCACAACCGCCATCAATCCTGACAACACCAATCCTGATATCACGAACCCGGACATCACCAATCCGGATATTACGAATCCCGACATCACCAATCCGGATATCACCAACCCTGATATCACTAATGCTGAGGCTTACGATCCGACGGTCACGAATCCAGACATCACCAATCCCGACATCACAAACCCAGACATTACCAACCCGGACATTACGAACCCGGATATCACGAATCCAGATATCACGAACCCGGATATCACAAACATCGTGGTGACCAATCCGGACATTACGAACCCTGACATCACAAATCCAGACATTACCAATCCGGATATCACGAATCCAGACATCACCAATCCGGATATCACGAACCCAGATATCACTAGCCTCTCGGCGGGCGGCATTAACGACGTCACCTTTAAACTCTCGAACAAAGGCAACACCAGCTCCAGCTACAGCGCGAAGGAGTTCGCCCGCCAGGTAGGCGTCGCTTGCTGCCGGGCTGGATGTCCAGCAGGCGGTGGCGGCTTCGATCCAAATGGAAAGCCGTGCCCTGCGGATCCCTGTACAAAGTGTCAGCTGATTGCGCGCAAGACCTATCCAACGCCAATCGCCAACGCCTGCACGCTTGGGGTCGAAACGCAGAATATCCCCATCTCTAATATTCCCAATCCGGCATTCACAACCGGAAATATCACGACTCCGGACAACGGCAGCGACGATCCCAACATGCAGCCGGATGCGACTGTGTCATTGGGTCCCGGTGAAGGCGCACGAGTCACGTTGAGAGTGTTCGGGCCGGTCAACTCTCCGCAAGGTGGTGGATCGACCCCAGTTAAGACCGTGGGCGTAGCGGGCGGAGCCAACACTGGACAAAACACGGCCGCAACCTCATTGACCATCACGACTACGAACTTGCCTGTCGCCGTAGTCGGTACTGATTACCAGACGAATAGTGGAGCAGCGTCGAAACTCATGTCAGTTGGTGGCGTGGGCACGACCTCATGGAAGGCATCAGTGGGCACGTTGCCTCCAGGCATCTCACTGGCGGCTTCGACTGGGCAATTGTCTGGTGTCGTGTCGGCGACTCCAGGCGCGTATCCCTTAACCTTCAGAGTCGATGACTCGCTGACTCCAGTCTCGAACTTTGATTTGCAGAACCTGACCATCGACGTAAATCAACTTAGCATTACCGGCATCAATGCCGCGAACACTAATACCGGAAGCATCTACCTCTCGGGGAATCCTGGGGACTCGATCACGGTCACGATGAACGTGCTCAATCAAGGCCCCGCGGACGCAACCAGTGTGGCGGCAGCGGCGCTCACAATCAGCCCCGTGGCTGGCGGCACGCCGCTGGGTCAAGCCCCGGTGGTGACTTGCTCAGCTGCATCTGGTCCAGCGATGATCCCGCACAACCTGACGCAGTCTTATATGTACACGTGCACTACGTCCGGCGGAAACGGCTTCGTGACGTTCAGTGCCGGCGCCTCTGCTCAGTATGTCAACTCCGCTGCAAGTGTTCCTGCGACTGCAGCCCCGATGACTTCGAACCAGATCACCGTTGACACGACTCCGCCGATGCTGATGTTTAATGCCGCCAGTCCGGCAGCGAACGCAGCGGGTTGGAACAACACCGCCGTTGCCTTCAGCTACACCACAACCGACAATCTCTCCGGAGTTAAAAGCAGCACACCGAATCCACTTGTGCTCTCAGCGGAGGGCACGGCGGTCACTGGTACGGTCACAGTGACAGACGTTGCGGGTAACAGCGCAACCTTTACATCGCCCGCAGTAAAGATCGATAAAACGCCGCCGACTTTGGCGTTCGCTGCTGCTACTCCCGCTCCGAATGCGGCCGGCTGGAACAACACGAACGTCTCATTCAGCTACACCACCGCTGACAATCTGTCTGGAGTTGCGAGCAGCTTGCCGGCGAATCCGCTCGTGGTGTCGGCCGAAGGCAGCGCTGTAACCGGCTCAGTCACCGTTACCGACGTTGCAGGCAACAGCGCGGTATTTACGTCGGCAGCCGTGAAGATCGACAAGACTCCACCGACACTGACGTTTGCTGCCGGCAGTCCCGCACCGAACGCGGCAGGGTGGAACAACACCGATGTTTCCTTTGCCTATACCGCATCTGACAGTCTCTCCGGAGTTGCTACTAGCTCCCCAGCAAGCCCACTCGTGGTCTCAGCTCAGGGCACTGCTGTCACAGGCACGGTGACCGTGACCGACGTTGCGGGCAATACCGCAATGTTCGCGTCGAGCCCAGTAAAAATTGACAAGACGGCTCCGGTGATCGCGATTACAGCTCCCACTGCGAATCAGGTCTTCGTGTTGAATTCGACAATCACGCCCAGCGTTACCTGTGCTGAGGGTGCAGGCGGCGTCGACATCGCTAACTGCGTGGTCACGCCCTCTGCAGCTCCGTACACAGCAACGCCCGTTGGCCCTGGAACAATCACTGCAAGCGCGGTCGACGCCGCCGGCAACACTGCCGGACCAGTGCAAGTCGCGTACTTAGTTGCGTACAACTTCACTGGCTTCCAAGGACCACTGCAAGCTGCGGGAACTCCATCGGCTCCGAGTAATTCGGGCTCGTTTGGGCAAGGTTCTCAGATTTCGTTCCAGTGGACTTTGCAGGACTTCAACCACGCCTTCATCGTCAACGGAGCTACTCTCACCAACATTTCGGCGACACCAAGCTCTGCCTGCGACGGAGTTCCTACCGGTAGTCCAATCCCACTTTATGCGCCGCCTGTCGGAACGAGCGCATTCAGCATCAACACGACGACAGGAGTCGCAACGTTCGTTTGGGACACAACCGGAGTTGCGACGGGTTGTTACAACGTGGTAGTCAGCCTCGACGACACGACGCGACACGCCACGATCGTGAATGTCGCTCCTTCAACAACCGTGACTGGATCGCAGATCAATGGCTTCTACTCCCCGACAGGCACACTGGCGAACGCTCCGGCTAATCTCACATCTGCTGTGGTCAACGCGTTTGTTCCTACCGGACAAGGGCCTTATTCGATTCTGCCGGGGCAAGGCGCTGCTAACGGAACCTTCAGCATCCCCAATGTCGCGACCGGAAATTACTGGTTCCATTTGGGAACAACGTGGCTTTGGACGAATGAGAGCGTCATTGATACGGGCTTTAGTTCGGAAGGACGTCCGAACGCCATCTCTGGCAACGCGACCGTAAACTTTTCAGTCTCCAATATGACGGCGTGGAAGAGCGGTGACAGCCTCGAATATTGGACTCCGAATCTGTACGAGGTCGACAGTGACATCACGGTGTCGCGGAACAGCCAGTACACGGCGCCCACAACGGGAGCAACTTCCTACATTGACAGTCCTACGTGGGTCCAGGGATTAGTGGATACATCTCAGGGAGATCAATTCTTCCTCCTTCACCTGGGAGCCATCAGCCTTGGCGGCTTCACATTTGACGCGCTGGAGGAGACTTTCAGCCCGTCCGGCACGATCATGCAGGCCTCTAACTCGACGACGAGCTTCACCGGGAGCTTTACTCCAGTTGCTCAGAACCAGACCATTCACGTGGCTGCCCGGGCCTCCCAGTTCGCGCAAGCTGTAGCCGCAGCCGGACCTGGTGCAACTCCCGACGCCGCAACTTTCGGTATCTACATCACGACACCCTCGCCTGAGTTGCTGTTCGGTAATGACGATCCAGCCCTCTTCGGGCTCCGTCCGACCGCAGGAATCACCGCGGACTTTGATCTTGGCGATGCCCAATATGGGGATCCTTTCCCAGCAAACTATGTGAGGTACTACGCCTACTCGCAGAACTCGCTTGTTCCATTCATGTCGCCAGGAGCCACTCAGCCTGGATTCATCGCTGCGGGAACGCAGGCGGTAACGCTTAATCCCCCTAGTGCGGCGGCTCCACTCTCTCCGGTGGTGGGGCCTGTCTCTTCCATTACGATCAATGGAAACCCGTTCATGCAAGCGGTGTCAAGCGTGGGTACTACACCGACAATCGGCTGGCAGGCTCCGGCAGTTGGTTCTGCGACCGATTACCGTGTTGTGATTCTCCAACTGGGAGTTAATGGAAGCGGAGTTTCAATTAGGACGCGTGTGGCGGTTCTTTCCACCGCTTCTACCAGCGTACAGATACCACCTGGAATCCTGAAACCCGGATCTACCTACCTTCTGGAAGTCACAGCTCTCCATCGGTCGGGAGAAGATCCGCGTGCCAACTTGTTCAAAACTACGTTCCCTTATGGAATCGGCCAGGTCATTACGTACCAGCTGACTCCATAGTTTGAGATCAGTTGAGCGTTCAGTGAGGGCGGACTCAAGGATTAAAGTGCTAGCATTCTGAATCATGTCGCCGGGCGAAGCCGCCCGGCGCTTCTCTTGCAGGAAGCGCGCATTTCACCTGCGAAATTCTGTCTAGTGAACTCGTCGGCTGGCGTCGGCGACCAGTGGATCTTCGGCTTCAGCGACTTTGAATCCTAAAAACGTTTTGTACGCATCAGAGGCCCCGCCGCTCTTCAGTCCTTCAAGGTTGCGTCCAACGTAGTAATAGGTTGCTGGGAAGTAGCGGAATGTGGGCACAACGTCGACGTAAACGTCGGTTGCTTCTCCGCGCCTGTTGATACAGTTCGAGAGTTCGGTGTCGGCCTCAGTGTAGTCGCCTGCGGCGATGTAAGCGCGCGCCAGCTCGAAGCGGCCGATCCATGTATCCGATGTCTCCTGGGCTTCCTGGAAATCCTTGATCGCCTCGCTAGCCTGATTGTGTCGTAAGGCAACATCTCCAGCAATCACCTTCGCAAACGCTCGTGGCACTGGCTCAATCTTCTTGCTTAGCTCTGCCGCCAAGCTCAAAGCTTTTGCATCCAGCCCAGCCTGAGCGTAGAGGCGTGCAGCGGGGAAGAGTACTGCGTCCTTCTTGAGCGTGATGGACTTGTCCAAGGATCCGAGTGCATCGGAGGCCCTTCCAGCCATGAGCTGAGCTTCGGCAAGCATCGCGTATTTCTGTGCGGCGCTGGCATCGCCCTTCTGCGCAATATCGTCCGCGATGCCTTTCGCCAAAACGGGCAGAGCCGCACCCGGATTGCTGCGATAGAGCGCCAAATCTGCCTCAGCTGTCGCGGCCAGAGAGGCGCCGAGGACACTCACACCGGCGAGCTTCTGATAGGTTTGCGCGGCAGCCTGGTAATTTCCGGAGGCGATCTGGGCAAATCCAAGCGAGAGATATGCTTTTGCGTATGACGGATTCAATTCAAGCGCAGTGCGTGCCTCTTTCTCCGCCGTTGCAAAGTCCCCCGCATAGGTCGCATACAACGCGACATTGTTGTGATACGGAACATTCTTTGGATAGATCGCGAGCGCCTTGCGTGCCTCCTCGATGGCGCGCTTGATGTCATGCTGCAGATAGTAGCCGTAGGCTAGAGAGCTGTGTCCCATCGTATCTGCAGGGTACTGATCGACCAGCGTACTGAATTCTTCGACCGCCTTTTGCGGATTCATGCTGGCGAGATAATAGCCGCCGCGCGTTCGAAGTTTTTCGCGGTCGGTCATTCGGTCCACGTTTGCCATGGCCAACTTGTAATAGGTCGCGGCATCTTCGCGGCGTCCCTGATTGGCGTACATCGCAGCCAGTCCCGAGTAAGCACTTCCGAATTTGGAATCGAGTTCGATAGCGTTCTGAAACGCCTTAATTGCATCGTCGTTTTTGCCGGCATAGCGCAAATCCTGAGCAACGCTGTAGGCATGCGCGGCGTCGAGCGAGGCGGAGGTAAAGGTCTCCCTCTGTGCCAGTTTGGTGGATTCTGGCGTGTTGTCGCCCAGCGTGTCGCGCATCTTCGTGGCAAGGGTGCCGAGCGAATTGAGCACGGCTCCCTTGTTTTCCGCTTCGGTACTGTTCTGGCCCATCACTTTGCCGGTAAGCGCATCGATCGCTTTGCACGTGAGTTGATAACCAATTCCTGCCTTCGCGATCGACCCGCTGATCACGACACTTATCCCTTCTCGCTCTGCCACGAGTCTCGCGTTGGCCTCATCCAATGCAGTTGCTCCGGTCTTGACTTGGCCAACGACTTTGCGTGCCTGCGTGCGGTTATAGGCGTTCACAAATGGGGCAGCTTCGATCGCCAGACCCAGGCTGGATTCGAGCGTTCCATCGAAGACCGAGTCGCCAGTGGTGTTCTCGAAGTCGGCAAGCAATACTGTGACCGGCTTGTGAGCCGTGGGAGACATTTTCGATCCGATGAACCAAACGCCGATGGCAATTGCTGCGACGATTACCGCCACCGCAGAGCTGATCATGACCACTGTGCGCCTGCTGACACCTACTGGTGAGGGCTGGGCATACACGGATGAGGGACGCTTCCCCTGGAGCTCCTCGATTGCAGTCACCAACTCGTTAATGCTCTGATAACGATTCTTCGGATCGGTTTCAAGGCACTTAGCCACGACAGCGCTGATCGATCGCGGAATACTGGCGTCGACATCCGACAGCGGGACCGCGCGCTCCTGCGTTCGTTTCAGCAGACTGGCAATCGCGCTCTCCGCTGCGTAAGGGGTTTTGCCTGTAATCAGTTCATAAAGAATGAGGCCAATCGTGAAGAGATCTGATCGCTC
>Ga0126371_10001188_pt1 | contig 21890 bp, 18 predicted proteins | sample PanSoiMetaPlot_4_FD_110145 | JGI IMG/M metagenome (GOLD analysis project Ga0126371, IMG submission 110145) | Tropical forest soil microbial communities from Panama - MetaG Plot_4 | ecosystem: Environmental > Terrestrial > Soil > Tropical forest > Bulk soil | place: Panama | collected 2016-02-17 | reverse complement strand
GCGCGTGATGCTGCCGCCGCATCTCGCCGCGCAGGCCGCGACCGACCTCGGCGCCGAGGTCGTCGATGCGTCCGCCTACGAGGCCCACCGCATTGCGCTGGGCGTGCCGCGCGGCGGCCTCGACTTCGCCTACGGCGACGCCTTCCCGCACGAGACCGACATGGATCAGCTCAACGGCGTCGACTTCGACAAGGGCTGCTATGTCGGCCAGGAGGTGGTCTCGCGCATGGAGCATCGCGGCAGCGCGCGCTCGCGCGTGGTGCCGGTCGCGTTCGACGGCTATGCGCCCGAGCCCGGCGCGCCGGTGACCGCCGCCGACAAGGCGATCGGCACCTTCGGGTCGTCAACGGCCGGGCACGCGCTCGCGCTGCTGCGGCTCGATCGCGCCGCCGATGCGCTCACGGCCGGCGCGCCGCTTGTCGCCGGCGGCGCGACATTACGGCTGGTCAAGCCGGACTGGGCGCGCTTCGCCTGGCCGGGCGACATCAAGGCAGCGGAGTAGCGGCGTGGCGAAATCGATCATCGTCCATGTCGACGGCCTCCACCGCTGCGCCTGGCCGCAGGAGGACCCGCTGTACGTCGCCTATCATGACACCGAATGGGGCGTGCCCGAATACGACGACCGCGCGCTGTTCGAGAAGCTGATCCTCGACGGCTTCCAGGCCGGGCTCTCGTGGATCACGATCCTGCGCAAGCGCGACAACTTCCGCCGCGCCTTCGACGGCTTCCGGCCCGAGCTCATCGCCCGCTACGGCAAGCGCAAGACCGAGGCGCTGATGCAGGACGCCGGCATCGTGCGCAACCGCGCCAAGATCGAGGGCACGGTGCTCTCGGCACGCGCCTATCTCGACGTCATGGAGAAAGGCCCGGGCTTCTCCAAGCTCCTGTGGGGTTTCGTCGACGGCAAGCCGAAGGTCAATCACTTCGCGAGCCGCGGCCGCATTCCGGCCGAGACACCGGTCTCGCGCGCCATGTCGAAGGAGCTGAGCACCCGCGGCTTCAAGTTCTGCGGGCCGACCATCGTCTACGCCTTCATGCAGGCGACCGGCATGGTCAACGACCACGTGACGACGTGCTTTCGCCACGCGGCGCTCGCCGCGCCGGCCGAGCGGCGCTGACCCGTGCCGCGCGCGACCACCAAGATCGTTCGCCTTGCGCCGGCCGCGCAAGCGTCGCGCGCGTGGCAGCGCATGCTGTCGGGGCGCCGGCTCGACCTGCTCGACCCCTCCCCGCTGGACGTCGAGATCGAGGACATCGCGCACGGGCTCGCCCGCGTCGCGCGCTGGAACGGGCAGACCACGGGCGCCAACATCTTCTCGGTCGCGCAGCACACGCTGCTGGTCGACGAGGTCGCGCGGCGGCGGTTCGGGGAACCGGACCAGCGCCTCGCTCTCGCCATCATGCTGCACGATGCGCCCGAATACGTGATCGGCGACATGATCTCGCCGTTCAAGGCGGTGATCGGCGACGCCTACAAGGCGGTGGAGAAGCGCCTGCTCGTCGCCATCCACCGCCGTTTCGGGCTGGCGCCCGACCTGCCGGCCGAGGTCGTCAAGCTCATCAAGGCCGCCGATCGCGGCGCCGCGTTCCTCGAGGCGACCCATCTCGCCGGCTTCGCGGCCGCCGAGGCACGCCGCTTCTTCGGGGCGCGGCCGAGCCTTCCGGCCGCCACCGAGCGCGACTACCTGACTCCCTGGCCGGCACCGGAGGCCGAGCGCCGCTATCTCGAGCGCTTCGCGCGGATCGCGGACGCGTGAAAATTTCGCCGCCTTTGCGTATCATGATGCCAACAAGATGATTCACGTCTGCTCCCTTGCCCGACTCCATTCCACGGTGAAGACGACCGGGGCGCGCCATCTCGTGACCCTGCTCAGTGTCGACGACGAAATCGACCGGCCCGCGACCGTGGAGGCCCGCAACCATCTTTTCCTGCGCATGCACGACATCCCCGAGCCGCTCGACGGCCATGTCGCGCCCGGCGCCGCGCACGTGGAGGACCTCATCCGCTTCGTGCGCGGCTGGGACCAGCAGGCACCGCTGGTGGTGCATTGCTGGGCCGGGATCAGCCGCTCGACCGCCGCAGCCTTCGTCTCGGTGTGTGCGCTGCGACCGCAGCGCGACGAGCGCGAGATCGCCCGGATGCTGCGTTCCGTCTCCCCGACCGCGACGCCGAACCCGCGCATCGTCGCATTCGCGGACACCATGCTGGAGCGCAAAGGCCGCATGATCGCAGCGGTCGACGAGATCGGCCGCGGCACCATGGCCGCCGAAGGCCTGCCGTTCCGGCTCGATCTGTTATGACCGCATGACCGGCCGCACCGCGATCGAGATCGGTCTCACGGCCGCCATCGTCGCGGTCGACGGCGACGAGCCCATGACTTTGACGGCGGGCGACGAGGCCGGGCTCATCGGCCTGCCGTCCGGCCCGTTCGATCCGCTCGAGCACCAGACCTTCGAGATCGGCCTGCGCAGCTGGGTCAAGGCGCAGACCGGGCTCGCGGTCGGCTATGTCGAGCAGCTCTACACGTTCGGCGACCGCGGCCGCCATGCCGAGCGCGGCGACCGCGGTCCGCACGCGGTCTCGGTCGGATACCTGGCGCTGACGCGGCGCCCCGAGAACGATGCCGCGCTACGCGCGACGGGCGCCGGCTTCACGCCCTGGTATCGCTTTTTCCCGTGGGAGAACTGGCGCGTGGAGCGGCCACAAATTCTCGAGAGCACCATCCTGCCGGCGCTCGGCGAGTGGGCCGAGCGCGAGACGCGCGACGATCCGCCCCGCCCGCTCGGCCGGCGCGAGCGGCTGCACCAGTATTTTGCGCTCGGCGGGAGCCCATGGGACGAGGAGAAGGTGCTCGACCGCTACGAGCTGCTCTACGAGGCCGGCCTCGTCGAGGAAGCGCAGCGCGATGGCCGCAAGGCGGCACTCGAGCGCGGCAAGCTGCCGGCGCTGGGCGAGCCGATGCGGCTCGACCACCGCCGCATCCTGGCGACCGCGATCGCGCGGCTGCGCGCCAAGCTCAAATATCGTCCAGTGATCTTCGAGCTGATGAAGCCGGAGTTCACACTCACGGAGCTGCAGACGACCGTCGAGGCGATTTCGGGCCGGCAACTGCACAAGCAGAATTTCCGCCGTCTGGTCGAGAGCGGCACGCTGGTCGAGCCGACCGGCGAAACCTCGACCGCGACAGGCGGGCGGCCCGCCGCGCTTTTCCGTTTCCGCCGTGAGGTGCTGCAGGAGCGGCCGGCGCCGGGGCTGCGGGTGGGGGGCCGAGGGTGATTGTTCGCGTCCGCTACCATCGAACCTTTTTTCGCATCGATCTGACTAAATACTACTGACCGCGCGAGGCTCGCCCGCGCGGTCCACTCACCTTTGGCCGCGTCCGCCTGGCACGGACGACGGGCTGCTACCGGGGGGCGACCCATGGAATCATTGATCGTGCTGCTCGTTCTCGCGGCGCTGGCATTTCCGGTCCTCGTGATCGTGGCACTGGTGACGGCGGTAGGCGCGCGCAATCAGGCACGCGAGCTCGAGCGGCGGCTGATCGCGCTCGAGCGGGCGCGCATGCAGAGTCCGCCCGTTGCGCCCGCGGCCGCCCAGGCCAGCCCCGCGCCGCAACCGACGGAGCCGCGCGCCGCGGCCGCGCCGCCACCGGTCCCGCCTGAGGTCGCCGCAGCACCGCCCGCACCGCCGCCTCTGGTGCCGCCCTCTTCCGCGCCGGCATCCTTGCCCCCGCGTACCACGCCGACACCGGCGCGCCCCGAGCCCGCCATCACGCTCGAGGAGCAATTCGGCACCCGCTGGGTCGTCTGGGCCGGCGGGCTTGCGCTCGCGCTCGGCGGCTTCTTCCTGGTGCGCTATTCGATCGAGCAGGACCTCTTCGGCCCGGGCGCCAGGATCTTCCTCGGCGCCCTGCTGGCCGTTGGGCTGATCGCGGGCGGCGAGTGGACGCGACGCAAGGAACGTCTCTCCGGCCTCCCCGGCATCGCGATTGCGAATATCCCGAGCATCCTGACGGCGGCCGGCACCGCCGTCGCGTATGCGACGGTCTATGCGTCCTACGCGCTCTATCACTTCGTTGACGCGCCGGTCGCCTTCGTCCTGCTCGGCGTGGTCGCGCTCGCAACGCTCGCCGCCGCGCTGCTGCATGGGCCGGCGCTCGCCGGGCTCGGCCTCATCGGCGGCGAGGTGACGCCCATCCTGGTCTCGACCGACCATCCGAATTACTGGGCGCTCTACGTCTTTCTCGGCGTCGTCACCGCGGCGTCGTTCGCGCTCGCGCGCGTGCGGCTGTGGCGCTGGCTCGCCGTCACCGCCGTGGTTTTCGGCGTGCTCTGGATGTTCCCCGGCATCGACGACGCGCGCGTGCCCTCGCTCGCGCCGCACGCCTTCCACGCGCTCGCCGGCTTCGCACTTGCGGCCGTGCTCATCGTCGCCGGCCTGCTGTTCGGCCCGCCGGCCAAGGCCGAGGAGATCGATCCAGTTTCGTCGGGTGCGCTTGCGGCCTACGTGTTCGCCGCCATGGCGCTGGCGATCGCTTGGCATCATGATCCGAGCGCGCTCACGGTGTTCGGCATCCTGGTCGTCGCCACCGTCGCGATCGCCTGGCACACCGATGCGGCCCTCGCCGCGGTGCCGGGCGTCGCGGTTCTCGCCGTGCTGGTGATGGCCGCCTGGGCGGTGCAGCCGGTCACCGAGCATCTGGTCGTGCCGGGCGGCCCGACTGCCGGCGTCATCCCGGATCCCGCGCCGGCCTATACGGGTGCGCACCTCGCGCTCGGCGCGCTGTTTGCGCTCATGTTCGGCGGCGCGGGGTTCATGGCGCAAGGGCGCGCGCAGCGCGCGCTCATTCCGGTGCTGTGGGCGGCCGCCGGCGCGTTCGCGCCGGTCGCGATCCTGATCGCCGTCTACTATCGCGTCGCCGGCTGGGAGCGCTCCTTCCCGTTCGCGGGCCTCGCGCTGGTGCTCGCCGCGCTGTTCGCGGTCGCGACCGAGACGCTGGCGCGCCGCCCGCCGCGTCCGGGCGCCGCCGCCGCGCAGGCGATCTTCGCGACCGGCTCGATCGCGTCGCTCGCGCTCGCGCTCACTTTCGCGATGGAAAAAGGCTGGCTCACCATCGCGCTCGCCCTGATGGTGCCGGGCATCGCCTGGATCGTGGCGCGGCGCCCGCTGCCGATGCTGCGCTGGCTCGCGGCCGCGATCGTCGCGCTCGTGGTCGCGCGCGTCGCCTGGGAGCCGCGCATCGTCGGCACCGACGTCGGCACGACGCCGATCTTCAACTGGCTGCTCTACGGCTACGGCGTGCCGGCGCTCGCCTTCTGGACCGGCGGCTACCTGCTGCGCAAACGCGCGGACGATGCGCCAGCGCGCATCGCCGATGCCGCCGCGATCCTGTTCACGGTGCTCGTCTGCTTCCTCCAGATCCGGCACTACATGACGGGCGGCGACGTCTATGCGCCGCACAGCGGGCTCGCCGAGCTGGCGCTGCAGGTCTCGGTCGGCCTTGCGCTTGCGATCGGGCTCGAGCGGCTGCGCGCACGCACCGGCAGCATCGTGCACGACGTCGGCGCGAGCGTCATCGCCGGCCTCGCGTTCGCCGGGATCGTGTTCGGGCTGTTCGTCACCGAGAACCCGCTCCTCACCGGCGAACGGGTGGGCGAGCCGTTCTTCAACCTGATCCTGCTCGGCTACGGGCTGCCGGCCGTGCTCGCGATCACGCTCGCGCTGATCGCGCGCACGACCCGGCCGATCGGATACCGGGCGATCGCGGCCGCCACCAGCGTCCTGCTCGCGCTCGCGTATCTCACGCTCCAGGTGACGCGCGCCTATCACGGGCCGGTGTTGACCGCCGGCGTGCGCACCGCCGCCGAGCAATACACCTATTCGGCCGTGTGGCTCGCCTATGGCGTCGTGCTGCTGCTCGTCGGCATCGCGCTCGCATCGAAGCCGGCGCGGCTCGCGTCGGCGGCCGTGGTGCTGCTCACCATCGCGAAGGTGTTCCTGGTCGACATGGCGGATCTGACAGGTGCCTGGCGGGCGCTCTCCTTCATCGGGCTCGGCTTGGTGCTGGTCGGCATCGGCTATCTCTATCAGCGGCTGCTGTTTCCGCGCCGTCCGGTTCCGGCGGTCCCGGCCTGAATTTGATCGCCGTCGGTTCCCACGGTCATTCTGGCAGGTGCCAGCGTCGTCAAATGACCACAATATCGGACGATGCGCTGGGCGGACGCACCCGCTAGAATTATCCGGTGACCGCCATGTGGAACGTCCGTCCGAAGCTTTTCGCCGCCGCGCTCGCGGCCGGCCTTTGCACGCTCCTCGCAGCTACCGGCGCGACCGCGGCCGCGGAGCCGAGCGCCGCCGGCCTTTGGCAGAAAACCGACAACGGCAAGCCGGTCGTCTGGGTCCTGATGGTCGACCACGACGGCGTCTACGAGGGCGTCATGGCACGGCTCTTCCCGCGGCCCGGCGACGATCCCAATCCGATCTGCCGCAAGTGCACCGACGACCGCAAGAACCAGCCGGCGCTCGGCCTCTCCTTCATCCGCGGCATGAAGCGCGACGGGCTCAAATACGAGGACGGCACCATCCTCGATCCGCGCGACGGCAAGATCTACAGCGCCGTGATGTCGGTCAGCGAGGACGGGCAGACGCTCACGGTGCGTGGCTATATCGGCATCACGCTGTTCGGCATGAACGAGGAGTGGCAGCGGCTCCCGGACAGCGCCATGCAGCAGCTCGATCCCGCGATCGTCGCGCAGTATCTGCCGGGACAGACGCAACCGGCGCCGACGCCTGCGCGGCCGGGCGCGCCTTCGCGCGCAGTCGCCAAGCCGAAGAACAAGTAGCGCTTTTCAGTAACGCGAAGGCCGCAGCGCAACCGCGGACTCGACCGGGTGCGTGACAACGCCCGATTCCCGCCGTGCGAGATTGTGACGCGCGTTGTGGTGCTCGAAATCGCAATAGGCGAAGCTCAGGCCCTTGAGCGAGCCGCGGAAGCTGTGCGAGCTCGTCTGCTCGACGTTGAAGCACGGCTGGAAGAGGGCGCGCGGCAGCGACGCGCAGATCGAGTCGGCGGTGAGGCGGATGGTGCCGGCCGGCAGCGAGAAGAAGCGCGTCCGTCCGTTCGCCTGCATGGTCCCGACCACCGAGCCGTCGACATGGATACGCCCGGCACCCGTCGTGCCGTCGAAGCAGTTGTAGGAGAAGAGCTTGTTGGCGATGAAGCGCCTCGCCTCTTCGGGCTTCATCTCGCCCGCCGTCGCAGGCGTAAGAAGGGCGGCACCGGCCATGACGCCGGTCGCCACCACCGCCGACAGATACGCAAAACGACCCTGCATGCCCAACTCCATCACCCCGGTCCGTTCACCGAATGCTTACCATAATTCGTTGACCGACCATGAACCAAGCTCCCTTCGGGCTTGAGAAAGTTTACCCGATCTTGACCACGATTCGCCCCCGGACCTGACCATCGAGGATCCGCTTGGCGGTCTCGATCACGCCCGAAAGGTCAGTCTCGCCAGTGATTTCGGCCAATTTTTGCCGGTCAAGCCCGGTATCGAGGCGTCCCCACGCCTCGCGCCGCAGTTTCTGTGGACACCGCACCGAATCGATCCCGATCAGCGCGACCCCGCGCAGGATGAACGGGGCAACGCTCGACGGCAGATCCATACCTCCGGCGAGCCCGCAGGCCGCCACCGCGCCGCCATAGCGGGTCATCGACAGCATGTTGGCGAGCGTGACCGAGCCGACCGAGTCGATGCCGCCCGCCCAGCGCTCCTTGGCGAGGTCGCGGGGTTTTGCCGTGAGTTCCGCCCGGTCGATCACCTCGGAGGCGCCGAGGTCGCGCAGGTATTGGGTTTCCTGCGGCCGGCCCGTCGAGGCGACCACGTGGTAGCCGAGTCCGGCGAGCAGCGAGACTGCCACCGATCCGACGCCGCCGGCGGCGCCCGTCACCACCACGGGCCCGCGGTCGGGCGCGACACCGTGGCGCTCGAGCGCCAGCACCGCCAGCATGGCGGTGTAGCCCGCGGTTCCGATCGCCATGGCGTCGTGGGTGCTCATCCCGGGCGGCAGGGGCACCAGCCAGTCACCCTTCACGCGGGCCTTCTCGGCGTAGCAGCCGAGATGCGTCTCGCCGCAGCCCAGCCATTGAGGATCACGCGGTCGCCGCGTTTCCAGTCCGGATGGGTCGACGTCTCGACGACTCCAGCCCCGTCGATGCCGGCGATCATCGGAAACCGCCGCACCACCGGCGCCTTGCCGGTGATCGCGAGCCCGTCCTTGTAGTTCAGGGTCGACCACTCGGGACGGAAGGTGACGTCGCCTTCCATCAGGTCGTTCTCGTCGAAATCGGCAAGCGCCGCGGACTGCCCGCTCGCACCCTTGTCGATCACGATCGCCTTGAAGGTCGGCATGGCTTCCTCCGCTCGTCGCGCACGGAACATACGAAGCCGGGGCGGACGATGGAATAGCGTTCCCAGGCGAGGGAACCGCTGGCCGAATCTCGGTTCAGACACAGCCGCTTGCATCGAGGCTGGCGAACCGCCTGGTCCTGCGTGACAGCCTCACTGCCCGGAAACGCCGCGCGCGGGCTCACTCCATCCGGATACCGAGCTCGCTGATGATGGGCGCCGCCGCGGCAGCAGTATCCTCGATGATGCGATGGAATTCCTGCGGGGTCGAGGAAGCCGCGACGGAGCCCGATGCCGCCATCAGCGCACGGAACTCCGCAGAGTTGACGATCGCGCCGATGCGCGCGTTGAGGAGATCGATGACCGGCTGCGGCGTGCCGGCGCCGGCGCACACGCCGAGCCACGCATAGGCCACGAGCGGAACGCCGAGCTCCTTGAGCGTCGGCACGTCCGGCATGGATGCAAGGCGCTCGCTGCCGGTCACCGCCACGACCTTGAGCTTGCCGGCTTTGAACAGCGGAACGATGCTGAGCGGCGGACCGATATGGAGGTGGACGCGGCCGGCCATGATCTCCTGGTTGCCTTCGGCGGCGCCTTTGTATGGAATCCCGGTCATGCTGATGGCGGTGAGCCTCTCGAGCCGCTTGGCAAGCAGGTTCTGCGTCGAAGCGACGCCGAGCTGCACATAGTTGACCTCGCCGGGATGCTGCTTCGCGTACGCGATCAGCTCGGAAAATGAATTCACCGGCAGCGAGTTGGCGACCGCGACCGCATAGCTGTAGCGTGCGAACAGCGTGATGCCGACGAGATCGGCGAGCTTGTATCGCAGGTTCTTGTAGAGCAGCGTGTTGACCGCGTCGAAATAGGTGCAGGACAGCAGGTCGTAGCCCTCGCGCGGTCGCGACATCACATCGTTGGCGGCGAGCGTCGAGGCGGCGCCCGGCCGGTTCTCGACGATGACGGGCTGGCCGAGCGCAGCGCCGAGCCGCTCGGCGATGAAGCGCGCCGGGATATCGGTCGGGCCGCCCGCGGTGAATCCGACCACGAGCCGGATCGGGCGGGCGGGATAATCCGCCGCCGCGGCGCGACCGATCCATCCGACGCAGATCGCGATCGTCCCCAGCGCGACGAGCATGCGCGACGCGCGCCGATATGCCGTGTCGCAGGTGATGGGAGCGCCCTCAATACGGCTTCGTCGTGCCCTTCACGGTCGTGCGCAGCATCAGGCGGCGCTGATCGGCGGGAAAATCGTCGCGCGCGTGCATCGAGCAGCGATTGTCCCACACCAGAAGATCGCCGACGCGCCACTGGTGCCGATATACGAACTCCGGTTTCTCGGAATGATCGAACACCGCGTCGAGCAGCGCGTCGCTCTCCGCCGGCGGCAAGCCCTCGACGCGCACCGTCATCAGGCGATTGATGTAGATCGCCTTGCGCCCGGTCTCGTCGTGGGTGCGGAAGACCGGGTGCTCGCGCTCCGCGAAAGCGACGACCCCGTTGGTGCCGCCGCGCGTGGTGGTGCCGTAATTGTAATGGTGGAAGGCGCAGCGACCTTCGAGCTTGGCCTTGATCGCCGGATCGAGCGTGTCGTAGGCGGCATACCCGCTCGCGAACAGCGTGTCGCCGCCGTGGGTCGGCACTTCGACCGAATAGAGCAGCGTGCCGTTGTGCGGAATCTCGGCATGGATCTGGTCGTGATGGAAGTGCATCTCGCCGTCCGGCAGCGCCCCGATGGTCTCGCCGTTCTCACGAATGTTCGAGATCAGCATGATGTTGGGCAGCAGCTTCGCGAAACCCTTGGGGTAGAGCTTCGCCGGCCGCGCGAGAGGACCGATCTCGCCGAAATACGCCGTGACGCGCACGAGGTCTTCCTGCGAGAAACTCTGCCCGCGGAAGAGCAGGACGATGTGATCGAGCCAAGCCTGATGGATAGTGTCGATGGTCGCGGCATCGAGCTGATCGCGCAGGTCGATGCCGCGAATCTCGGCGCCGATATGCTCGGAGAGCGGAACCACGTCGGGCCGGGCGAGGGTTGCGGTGCCCATGGAAGAACCTCCGCGCCATGAATGGATCGAGCTTAGCCGCAGGAATGGGGCCCGCTCAAGCGGGTCTCGCACACCGATGCCGTGCGGGGCCGTCGCATCACTGCGGCTTGATTCCGGCGAACTTGATCACCTTGGCCCATTTGTCGATGTCAGCCGCGATGAACCGGCCGAACGCGGCCGGCGTCATCGGCAGCGGAGCAACGGCAAGGCCGGCGAGTTGCGTCCTGAACTTCGGGTCGGCGAGCGCGAGGTTGACGGTCTGATTGAGGTGTTCGACGATCTCCGCCGGCGTATTCCGGGGCGCGCCGAGGCCGTACCATCCGTCCGCCGCAAAACCCGGCAGGAACTCGCCGACGGTCGGAACGTCCGGGAGCGCCGCCAAGCGAGTGTCGGTGGTCACCGCCAGTGCACGCAGCTTGCCGGTCCGGATGAACTCGATCGATTGCGGTATCGGGGCGAACGAGACCTGCACCTGACCGCTGATCAGATCCGGCATGAAATTGCCGCGATACGGGACGTGCACGAGGTCGACCTTGGCCATCATCTTGAACATCTCGCCGATGACGTGGGTCGAGGTGCCGATGCCGCCCGAGGCCATCATGATCTTTCCCGGATGGGCCCTGGCATAGTCGATGAACTCCGGCACGTTCTTGGCGGGAAATGCCTGATTGACCTGCATGACGAACGGCGCATCGGCGATGCTGGCAACCGGCGCGAGGTCGCGGCCGAAGTCGTATTTGAGGTTGGGGTAGAGCGATGCGTTGATGGTGTTCGACATGACGATGCCGAGCAGCGTGTAGCCGTCCGCCGGCGCGTTGAGCGCCGCCTCGGTCGCGATGGTGCTGCCGGCCCCGGGTCGATTCTCGACGACGAACTGCTGGCCGAGCTTGTCGGAAAGATATTGGCTGACGAGACGCGTGATGATGTCGGGCGAGTTGCCGGCCGGAAATCCGACGACGACGCGCACCGGGCGCGATGGGTAGGTTTGCGCGCTCGCGCCCCGCGCAACAGCGGGCAATGCGGCTGCGCCCACGGCAATGCGGAGAAATTGGCGACGGGGAAGTTTCACGGCATGCCTCCCCCCAAGGATGATGTCGCAGGGAGCATATCGAGGGAGGCTGCACCCGGCAATGCGAAGCGCCGACGCCCCAACGGATCAGCCGCGGCAGCCCCCGTGCCCGGCAAAGCGTCACTTCCAATCGGGCGGCGGACCCGTGAGCATAGCCAGCGCTTTTTCCCCCGACACCGCACGCCGATAGAGGCTGACCTCGCGGTGGTCGCGCACGAGGCGCGGAATGTTGGCGCCGATCAGCCCGGCGGCGGAGAGTCGGGCGAGATCGCGCGCGAAGGCGACCGGCGCGCGGTTGCGCAGATGGCCGACCAGCACCTTGGTGGCGAGGTAGCTTCCGAGCTTGCGAAAGCGGCCGCGATATTCCGGCCGCTGCTCCACATAGGCGATGAGACCCTTGCCCGCGGCGGCCCAGTCGTTCGACAGGCTGTCGTCGACCCAGGACTTCTCCCATAGCAGGTCCGGCATGAGGCGCCCCGCCCCATTGCGCGCAAGGCGGATGAGGAATTCGCGATCCTCGGTGAGGCGAAGCTTCTCGCAGAAGCCGCCGACTGCCAGCGCGGCCGCGCGGCGCACCGTCATGCTGGTCGCCTCAACCGGGATGAGGTCTGCGGTCAGCGCCCATTCGAAGGCCGCGGGCGCGAGCCGCACGTCAGCAACACGCGCCTCGCGCGGGGCATCACGAACAAATTTTATCGCCGACGACAGCACGCAGACGAGATCGCCATCCGCCGCAAAGGCCGCGAGCGGCACCGCGAGCCGCCCTGCCCTGTACGTGTCGTCGGAATCGAGGAATGCGACGATCCCGGCCGTTGTCGCCGCGAGCCCGCGATTGCGCGCGCCGCTCGGCCCGAGATTGCGCTCGGCGCGGATCACACGGATGCGCGGGTCATTGAGCGTTGCAAGGTAGGCCGGCGTATCGTCGGTCGAGGCATCGTCGACCACGATCAGCTCGAAGCGCGGCCCCTCCTGCGCGAGCACGCTCGCGATCGCGCGCGGTAGCAGGGCCGCGCGGTTATGGGTCGCAAGGACGACCGAAATCTCCGGATTATCGAGCAAGGCAAGGCTCCACGGGGAGCCCTACTCTATCACGCTGGCGCAGCGGCCGGCCGTGCGACCGGCTTCTCGACAATCGGCAGGTTGATCACGGCCGAGAGCACGCCGAACAGCACCGAGAGCCACCACACCGAATCATAGGAGTGCGTGTGCTCGAATGCGTAGCCGCCGAGCAGCACGCCCAAAAAGCCGCCGACCTGGTGGCTGAAGAACGCGAAGCCGAACAGCATGGCGAGCCAGCGCGTGCCGAACATCAGCGCGACGAGGCCCGAGGTCGGTGGCACGGTGGAGAGCCAGAGGAAGCCCGTGACGGCGCCGAACACCAACGCGGAGGCCGGGCTCGCCGGCAGCGTGATGAAGGCGACGACCGCCGCCGCCCGGCTGAAATAAATGATCGAGAGGATGTAGCGCTTGGGCATGCGGTTGCCGAGCCAGCCCGACAGCATCGAGCCCACGATGTTGAACAGCCCGATGAAGCCGATCGTCCAGGCGCCCACGTCGGCGCTCAGCCCGCGGTCCACCAGGTAGGCCGGCAGATGGACCGTGATGAAGGCGAGCTGGAAGCCGCAGGTGAAGAAGCCCAGCACCAGCAGCACGTAGCTGCGATGACGGAAGGCCTCGGACAGCGCCTGGAACACCGATTGCTGCGGGCGCGAGGCCGCGGCGCCTGCCGGCGTTCCGCTCTGCGGGGTCGCGAGCGCCAGCGCGAGGGGCAGGATCAGGAACATCATCCCGCCGAAGATGACGAGCGTGTTCTGCCAGCCGGTCGCGTCGATCAGCAGGCGCGCGAGCGGCGAGAACAGGAATTGACCGAACGAACCGGCCGCGGTGCCGAGGCCGAAGGCGAGCGAGCGCCAGGATTCCGGCAGCAGCTTGCCGAAGGCGCCGATCACGATGGTGAACGAGCAGCTCGACAGCGCAAATCCGATGAGCACGCCGGCACTGAGATCGAGCATGCCGGCGGTCGATGAATACGCCATCAGGATGAGCCCGGCCGCATACGTGATCGTCCCGATCCACAGGACCCGTGTGGCGCCATAACGGTCGGCGACCGCGCCGGCGAACGGTTGGAAGGCGCCCCACAACAGGTTCTGGATCGCGAGCGCCCAGGAGAAAACCTCGCGCCCCCAGCCATACGCAAAGGACATCGGGTTGAGAAACTGCCCGGCCGCCGAGCGCGGTCCAAAGCTCAGCATCGCAATCACGCAGCCGCACACGACGATCACGGCCGGCGTGCGCCAAGCCGAGATGCGATCCGAGATGCTGGCGGTCGACGGAATGGTCGTCATCGCAAAATCCCGACAGGTTGCAGACGCGGGGGTGTCGCGCTCAAGGTAAATACGACTCCCCCCGATCCGTCCCAAACGAATCTTCCTCATCCGATGAATTCACCGGGCTCATGCATGGCAGCGCCGCGCGCGGGGTCTGGCGGTCTGCCCAAGGAGGTGTTATATAAGATTTGCTCGAAGTGAGGATAAGTTGGGCGAACGATCCGGCGCTTGGCCGGATATCTTAGTACCCATATATGCTCATATTGAGCAAATATGGGATTTGGCAGGAAGAAACGTGGTTTGCCGCCGAGCGGCGCGACTGCGGAGCCTAGATGGAGCCGGTCATGCCCATTCTCGCAGCTTTCGGACCCGGATCAGATCAATCGCTGCCGACCCCAGGTAGTGAGGCGTCCCACCGCTTTCCGCGCCTGCCGATGCCCGCGCTTGACTGGAACGACGCGGTCGAGCGCGAGACCGCGCATTTCTACGAGCGCATCAAGAACGTGGTGCCGCCGGTCGAGTGGCCGTTCTTCGCGCCCTACGTGAAGGCGATCAACGACCTCAAGCGCGAGCGCGGCGCCGTCATCCTGGCGCACAACTACCAGACGCCGGAGATCTACAACTGCGTCGCCGATTTCGTCGGCGATTCGCTGCAGCTTGCGCGCGAGGCAGCGAAGACGAAGGCCTCGGTGATCGTGCAATGCGGCGTGCACTTCATGGCCGAGACCGCAAAGATCCTCAATCCAGACAAGACGGTGCTGATCCCCGACCGGCGCGCCGGCTGCTCGCTCGCCCAATCGATCACGGGCGACGACGTGCGGCTGCTGCGCGAGCGCTTCCCGGGCGTGCCGGTCGTCACCTATGTGAACACATCGGCCGAGGTGAAGGCCGAGAGCGACATCTGCTGCACCTCGTCGAACGCGCTGCAGGTGGTCGAGAGCCTCGGCAGCGAGAAGGTGATCTTCCTGCCCGACGAATATCTCGCGCGCTACGTCGCGTCGCAGACCGCCGTGAAGATCATCGCCTGGAAGGGCCACTGCGAGGTGCACGAGCGCTTCACGGCCGACGAATTGCGCACCTACCGCGAAAGCGATCCGTCGATCCAGATCATCGCGCATCCGGAATGCCCGCCCGACGTGCTGGCCGAGGCGGATTTCACCGGCTCGACCGCGCACATGATCGACTGGGTGCGCGCGCGGCGGCCGCGCCGGGTCGTCATGGTGACGGAGTGCTCCATGGCCGACAACGTGCAGGCGGAGCTGCCGGACGTGCAGTTCGTGCGCCCGTGCAATCTCTGCCCGCACATGAAGCGCATCACTCTGCCGAAGATCCTCGACGGCCTGGTGCACATGCAGGAAGAGGTGGTGGTCGATCCGCTGATCGCCGCCAAGGCGCGCCGCGCCGTCGAGCGCATGATCCATCTCAAGAGTTGACCGCCTTTGTCCCTCTCCCCGAAGGGGAGAGGGTGGCGAGCGAAGCGAGCCGGGTGAGGGGATCTCGGCATACGAGAGTCATAGAACCCCTCACCCCGACCCTCTCCCCTACGGGGAGAGGGAGCAGAGCAGACCGAGCAAGGTGCTCCCCATGTCCCTCTTCTGCCCCGATGCCTTCCTCTCCCCGCTCGCGATCGACGAGGCGGTTGCGCGCGCCCTCGCCGAGGACCTCGGCCGCGCCGGCGATGTGACCTCAACGGCGACGATCCCCGAGGGCACGCGCGGCCGCGCCGTGATGGCGGCCCGCGCGGCGGGCACGATCGCGGGCCTGCCGGTCGCGGCTGCGGTGTTTCGCAAGCTCGATCCCGCCATCGAGGTCACCGGACATGTACGCGACGGCGACGCGGTCGCCGCCAAGACCACGCTGATGACGGTTGCGGGCGACGCGCGGGCGCTGCTCGCCGCCGAGCGCACCGCGCTCAACTTCGTCGGCCATCTCTCCGGCGTCGCGACGGCCGCGGCCGGATTCGTGCGCCTGATCGCGCACACCAAGGCGCGCGTCTGCTGCACGCGCAAGACCACGCCAGGCCTGCGCGCGCTGCAGAAATATGCAGTGCGCTGCGGCGGCGGCTTCAATCACCGCTTCGGCCTCGACGACGCGATCCTGATCAAGGACAACCACATCGCGGTCGCGGGCGGCATTCGTGCCGTGCTGGAGCGCGCCAAGGCGGCGGCCGGCCATCTGGTCAAGATCGAGATCGAGGTCGACACGCTCGAGCAACTCGCGACCGTGCTCGAGGTCGGGCTCGCCGACGCGGTGCTGCTCGACAATATGGATCCCGCGACGATGAAGCGGGCCATCGCCATGGTGGCCGGCCGCATGACCATCGAGGCATCCGGCGGCATCACGCATGCGAGCGCTGCCGCGATCGCCGAGTCAGGCGTGGATTATCTCTCGTCCGGCGCGATCACGCATTCGTCGCCCAACCTGGACGTGGGGCTGGATATCGAGATTTAGGGGCCGTCATTGCGAGGAGCGCGAAGCGCGACGAAGCAATCTCGATCCACCGGCACGTGAGTCCACGGAGCGAGATTGCTTCGCTTCGCTCGCAATGACGGCGCGCTACAGCTTCTTCTCCAGCTTCCTCGTCTCCTCGGCATTGCCCCACACCGGAGCCTCTGCGCCGTTGCCCCAGTTGCGCGGCCGATAGAAGGTATGGACGCCGATGCGATCGAGCTTGCGCATCTCGCGCACCCACCAGGGGTGCACCCAGTAGGCATGATAGTGCGTCGCCTTGCCGACGTCGGGCAACCACAGCTTGCCATCGAGCGTGTCGCGCGCGATCTCGGTGGCGCGCTGCCACGCGTCCGGCTCGTTCACGACGTCCGGAATGCCGTCGCACGCGAAGGTGAACTGGCAGGCGAGATGGCGATGCGCGTTTTGATAGACGACGCCGCACACGTCGTGCGGATAGTAGCCCGAGAAGACGCGGTTCATCACCACCTGGGCCACCGCGATCTGGCCGCGCACCTGCTCGCCGCGCGCCTCGAAATAGACCGCGTTGGCGAGGCACTTCTCCGCCTTGGCGCGCGTCCTGCCGGTCAGGCCGAGGCGCTCGGCCGGACTCTGCGGATGATGCCCCTCGCCCGTGACCTCGCCTTTGTTCGCGACGGTCTCGTTCTTCGTGGGTTCGGGCCGCGTCGCCGGTGCGGCGGGGGCCGCATCGAGGTTGGCCGCGTCGGGCGCGGGCGGCGCCGCATCGGCGGGCGCGACCACGATGATCGGATCGTCCGGCGACCACGGCTGCATGGTGTTCAGCATGCCGCCCATCGGCTGGATGCCGAAATAGATCTGCGCGGCCGGAATCGCGAGCTTGTCGCCGTCATCGAGGGCGGCGGCGTCGGCGTTCTCGTTCGTGAATGAAGCAAGTTGCGTGGGCGGGGTCGGGGGCTGGGCCGGCGCCGTGCGCGCGGCGTCGGCTCTCGTCGCGGGCTCGGTGCTCGCCGCGGACGGCGCTGCCGCCGGTTGCGCGACGGCTTCGACGGGCGGCTCGGCGGTGCCAGCAGCTTGCGCGGGCGTTGCGGTCGGCGCGATCACGATCGTAATCGGGACGCGCGTTGGCGCATCCGGCGGCGTCCGCGGTTCGGCGACGGGCGCTTCCTGTCCGCCGTGCTGCGCAGCGGGCGCGGCCTGCGGCGCCGGCCGCTCGGGCGGCACCAGCCGGTCGCCCTTGTCGGCGCGATTGACCTGCGGGAAGAGCAGGCGCTGCCGGTCACGCGGGTCGATGAGCGCGCGCGAGGCGAGCGACCCGGTCACGTCGCGATCGTCGACGTCGAGGCGCGCGAGCTGGACGTTGGCGACGTCGGCGCCGGCGAGCCGGGGGAATGTGAACAGCGACGCGTGGATGGTGCCAAACGGCGATACCATCAGGCGATCGGGGAAGAAAGCGGATGCCTCGGCCCGTGGCGCGATCAGCGCGCCGATGTCACGGAGCTCGAGCTGTGTCGGCAGCACGCCGAGCCCCAGGGCTGCAAGCACGACACTCCTTGCAACGCGACACACCATGTCCACGCCCACGCAACCCGGGTTTCCGCACGTCTCTTGTGGCGAACCGGCGCCCCCCTCGCCGAGACATGCGGGCTACGAACGCAACGCGAACTTCATCATCGGACGTCGAGCTTGAGGCGGGATGAGTAAAATTCGAGTGTTGCCGTTGGAGAACGGTCAATGTTTCTGACGGATTAACCTTGAGATCGCGTTAATGGCCGGACTGGCCGCGCACGAGCAACGCGCCGCCGCCTTCAGCGGCGAGTGATCAGAAACGCGCTCAGGAACAATGTACCGGCGACGATGGCGGCGCCGAAGCTACGCGGTGCCCGAAATATCCCTACCCAACGCCGCCTGCGCGGCGGCGAGCCGCGCGATCGGTACCCGGAATGGCGAGCACGAGACGTAGTCGAGCCCGACCTCGTGGCAGAACGCGACCGAGGCGGGATCGCCGCCGTGCTCGCCGCAGATGCCGAGCTTGAGGCCCTTGCGCACCTTGCGGCCGCGCTCGCTCGCGATGCGCACCAGCTCCCCAACCCCCTCGGTGTCGATCGAGATGAACGGATCGACGGCGAGAATGCCCTTGGCCGTGTAGGCGCCGAGGAAGCTCGCCGCGTCGTCGCGGCTTATGCCGAAGGTGGTCTGGGTGAGATCGTTGGTGCCGTAGGAGAAGAACTCGGCGGTCTCGGCGATCTCGCCCGCCTTGAGCGCCGCGCGCGGCAGCTCGATCATGGTGCCGACCTGGTAGTCGACCTTCGTCTTGGTCTCCTTCGCGACCGCCTCCGCCATGGCGTCGATGCGCGCCTTGACGAGATCGAACTCGGCGCGTGTCGCGATCAGCGGCACCATCACCTCGGGCACCACCGGCTTGCCGGTGCGCTTGCCGGCCTCGACCGCGGCCTCGAAGATGGCGCGCGCCTGCATCTCGGCGATTTCCGGATAGGCAATCGCGAGCCGACAGCCGCGGAAGCCGAGCATCGGGTTGAACTCGGCGAGCTCGCGCGCGCGGTCGGCGAGCTTCTTCGGGTCGGCGCCCATGGCCTTGGCGACCTCGCCGATCTCGGCCGGCGTATGCGGCAGGAACTCGTGCAGCGGCGGATCGAGCAGCCGGATGGTCACCGGGAGGCCCTGCATGATCTCGAACAGGTCGGCGAAGTCCTGGCGCTGCATCGGCAGCAGCTTGGCGAGCGCGACGCGCCGGCTCTTCTCCTCGTCGGAGAGGATCATCTCGCGCACCGCGCGGATGCGGTCCTCGTCGAAGAACATGTGCTCGGTGCGGCAGAGCCCGATGCCCTCCGCGCCGAACTTCACGGCGACGCGCGCGTCGTTCGGCGTATCCGCATTGGCACGCACGCCGAGCGTGCGGACGCGGTCGGCCCAGCCCATGAGGGTGGCGAAATCGCCGGATAATTCCGGCTCCTGCATCGCGATCCGGCCGGCGAGAACCTGGCCGGTCGAGCCGTCGATGGTGACGACGTCGCCCTTCTTGAGCGTCGTGCCGCCCGCCTGCAGCGTATTCGCGGCGTAGTCGACGCGGATCGCGCCAGCGCCCGAGACGCAGGGCTTGCCCATGCCGCGCGCGACCACCGCCGCATGCGAGGTCATGCCGCCGCGCGTCGTCAGGATGCCTTCCGAGGCATGCATGCCGTGGATGTCCTCGGGGCTCGTCTCGATGCGCACCAGGATCACCTTGCGGCCTTGCGTCTTGAGCACCTCGGCCTCGTCGGACGAGAACACGATCTCCCCCGACGCGGCGCCCGGCGACGCCGGCAGGCCGGTCGCGATCACCTGCCGGTCGGCCTTGGGATCGATCGTCGGGTGCAGCAGCTGGTCGAGCGAGGCGGGCTCGACCCTTGTGACGGCCTCGTCGCGCGTGATGACGCCCTCGCCGGCGAGCTCGACCGCGATCCGCAGCGCCGCCTTGGCGGTGCGCTTGCCGGAGCGTGTCTGCAGCATCCACAATTTGCCCTGCTCGACCGTGAACTCGAGATCCTGCATGTCGCGATAGTGCTTCTCCAGGAGCCCGTAGATGCGGGTGAGCTCCGCGAAGGCCGACGGCATCGCCCGTTCCATCGACGGCTTTTCCGAGCCGGTCTCGCGCCGCGACTTCTCGGTGATCTCCTGCGGCGTGCGGATGCCGGCGACGACGTCCTCGCCCTGCGCATTGATGAGGAATTCGCCGTAGAGCCGCTTCTCGCCGGTCGAAGGATTGCGCGTGAAGGCGACGCCGGTCGCCGAGGTCTCGCCGAGATTGCCGAACACCATGGCCTGGACGTTGACGGCCGTGCCCCAGCTCTCCGGAATGTGGTGCAGCCGCCGATACGTGATGGCGCGCTGGTTCATCCAGCTGCCGAACACCGCGCCGATCGCACCCCACAGCTGCGCGTGCGGATCCTGCGGGAAGGGCTTGCCCAGTTCCTCCTCGACCCGCGCCTTGTAGCGCTTCACCATCTCGGCCCAATCGTCGGCCTCGAGATCGGTGTCGAGCATGTAGCCGTTCCTGTCCTTGTGGTCGTCGAGAATCTCCTCGAACACGTGATGCTCGATGCCCAGCACCACGTCGGAATACATGGTGATGAAGCGGCGGTAGCTGTCATAGGCGAAGCGGCGGTCCTCCGACTGCGCCGCCAGCGCCTCGACGGTCGTGTCGTTGAGTCCGAGATTGAGCACCGTATCCATCATGCCGGGCATCGAGGCGCGCGCCCCCGAGCGCACGGACACCAGCAGCGGGTTCTTGGCGTCGCCGAAGCCCTTGCCGGTCAGCTTGCCGACACGGGCGAGCGCGGTCTCGACCTGGGCCTTGAGCTCCTTCGGATAGGATTTGTGGTTGGCATAGAAATAGGTGCAGACCTCGGTCGTGATCGTGAAGCCGGGCGGCACCGGCAGGTCGAGATTGGCCATCTCGGCAAGGTTGGCGCCCTTGCCGCCGAGGAGGTTCTTCATCTGTGCCTTGCCCTCGGCCTTGCCGTCGCCGAAGACGTAGACCCACTTGCCCTTGCGCGGTGCAGAGATGGCGGCGGGGCGTGAAGGTTTCGCGGCGCGCACTTTCTTGGTCGTGCTCTTGTTCGTGCGCTTTGCCTTGGCGACGGCACCACGTGCCGCCCCGGCTGATCGCGAACGTCGGGCAGTCGATTTCTTGGCCATAGAAAAATACCGGAGAGATGCTGTATCGCGGGGCAGAAAGCACGCCACGCGAGTGGCCGCAACCCTGCTTTTGGGTTGATGCACGAGCGGCTTTTGGCGCCGGCCCGAGGCCGGAACTTCCTTGCGGTCAGGGACTTATACGTAGTTCAGGGCGCGCCGAGGGAAGTACCCAGCGAAGCTGCGGGCGCGACCTCTGGTGCCTCCGGAAGAATCGCCGGCGTCTGCCGCAATGCTTTGCGCCGGGCGCTCGCGCGGACGCGGTCGCGCAGCGGCTCAATCGTCAGCGCATTGAATTTGGCGAGCCCGATCGCCATGCCCACCATGAACGGCGTCGCCACCAGCGTCAGCGCCCAGCCGCGCCAGTTCCCGGGGAAAAAGGCCAGCGCGACGACGAAGCCGGCGAGCCATTGGACGAGAAAGAGCGGATAGGCGATGTCGCCGAGCGCCTTGTCGATGCGCGCCAGCAGCGGGCCCGGCCTGTAGTCCGAAAGGCCCGCCGCCACGAACACGAAGGCGAGCGTGCCGATATAGTAGCTTGCGCCGTAGACGCAGGAGTCGGGCAGGATCGATCCTGCCGCAACCATGTTGACGATCCACAGCGCGAGCGCGACGAGGCCGCAGCGCAGGTCGACCGTGAAGGCGCCGCGCCGGCGCATGAAATAGACGAGCGCTCCGGCCGAAAACGAGAGGAGCGCCGACGGCGCGTTGAAATAGCGCGCGCCGAGGCCGTATCCCGCATCGAGGCAGGCCAGATGATAGACGATGCCCACGCCCAGCGCCGCCGCCGCAAACGCCTCGCGCCGGGCGATCACGAACCACAGCAGCACGTACATCTCGATCTCGATCGCGACCGACCAGACGGCGGGCGAGAAGCGGAACTGCGGATCGCGGAACTGCAGCGGCAGGACCAGCAGG
>Ga0126371_10001187_pt1 | contig 21894 bp, 17 predicted proteins | sample PanSoiMetaPlot_4_FD_110145 | JGI IMG/M metagenome (GOLD analysis project Ga0126371, IMG submission 110145) | Tropical forest soil microbial communities from Panama - MetaG Plot_4 | ecosystem: Environmental > Terrestrial > Soil > Tropical forest > Bulk soil | place: Panama | collected 2016-02-17 | reverse complement strand
TGGCCGATCGCGGATGCGCGGCCGGACCTCGTCAAGGCGATCGTCGCGGTCGAGCCGAGCGGCCCGCCGGTGCACGACGTCGAGTTCAAGGGCGCGCCCGACTGGTTCGCGGACGCCGCGAAGACGAAGACCTGGGGCCTCGGCGAGGTGCCGCTTACCTATGAGCCGCCCGGCCCGCCCGAGTTCGTGCGCGAGGAGACGCCGGACGCGCCCGACCTCGTGCGCTGCTGGCTGCAGAAGGAGCCGGCGCGGCAGCTCGTCAAGCTCAAGGACATCCCGGTGCTGGTGGTGATGTCGGAAGCCTCCTATCACGCGAGCTACGACCACTGCACCGTGAAGTACCTGCGCCAGGCCGGCGTATCGGTCGCCTTCATGCCGCTCGCCAGGAGCAACATCCGCGGCAACGGCCACATGATGATGCTGGAGAAGAACAGCGACCAGATCGCCGCCGCGATGGCGAACTGGCTCGACGAGACGTTTCGAGGACAGGCGAAGTAAGTCATGCCCTTTCACATATTCGACGTCATTGCCCGCGAAAGCGGGCAACCCAGTAATCGCAGGCGTGGGTCGGGCATCGTGACCTCACGGCGAGCACAGGGCGTACTGGATTGCCTGCTTGCGCGAGCAATGACGCTGAGTGTGATGTTCGGCCTGGCTGTGCTCGCTTTGATGCTCACCAGCGCAAGCGCCCAGGTCACCCGCGCCATGGTGGCGCGCGGTGACGTGCGGATCGAAGTGCTGGGTCAAGGCTCCGGCCCGCTCGTCGTGCTGCTCCCCTCGCTCGGGCGCGGCGCGGAAGATTTCGACGAGGTCGCGGGGCGGCTCGCGACGGCCGGCTTTCGCGTGCTGCGGCCGCAGCCGCGCGGGATCGGCGCGAGCCACGGGCCGCTGACCGGCATCACGCTGCACGACTACGCGAACGATATCGCGGCCGTGCTCGAGGACGCACGTGGCGGCCCGGCCTTCGTGGTCGGGCATGCGTTCGGCAACCGGGTGGCGCGCCTGCTCGCGACCGTGCGGCCGGAGCTGGTGCGCGCGGTCGCCCTCGTCGCCGCCAATGTGGGACGCGACCCCAGCCCGCCGAAGGTGCGCGAGGCGATCAAGGCGAGCGCCAACCTGTCGCTGCCCGAGGCGGAGCGTCTCGCGGCGCTGCAGTTCGCCTTCTTTGCGCCCGGCCACGACGCGCGTGCCTGGCTCACCGGCTGGCACCCCGACGCCCTCGCCGCCGAGCGCATCGCCGGCGACAAGACCCCGCGCGAGGAGGACTACGCGGCCGGCCACGCGCCGGTGCTCTACCTGCAGCCGGATCACGACCCGCTCGGGCACGTCGAGAATGCGCAGGCCTACAAGCGCGCGCTCGGTGACCGTGTCACGGTCGTGGTGATCCCGCACGCCAGCCACGCGGTGGTGACAGAGGAGCCGGAGTTGGTTGCGCAGGAGTTGATCAAATACGCGCGCGGCCTGCCGCCGTCGCAAAAATGACGGGGATCAACCCTCCCGACGCGGCACCAGCAAATTCGCGACCATCACCTGAACCGCCTCGCCGTTCTGATTGAGCGTGGTGGTGCGCATCTTCACCAGGCCTTCCTTCGGGCGCGAGCGGAAGTCGCGCTTCTCCAAAACCTCGCTCTCGGTATGCAGCACGTCGCCCGGACGCGTCGGGCGTGGCCAGCGCAGCTCGTCGAGGCCGGCGCCGATGATGCCGCCGGCGATCGGCGCGCCGCCATCGACCAGCAGCCGCATGGTGAGCGCGGCGGTGTGGAAGCCGCTTGCCGCCAGGCCCGCGAACAGCGTCCCCTTGGCGGCGACCTCGTCGAGGTGGAAGGGTTGCGGATCGAACTGCGCCGCGAAGCTCTTGATGGCCGCCGTGTCGACCGAGAGCGTCGCCGAGCGATAGACCTGCCCAACGGCGAAATCCTCGAAATAGAGCGGCGCGGTGGCTGGCGTCCTCGTCAGCATTGGCGGGCGCTCCTGCGGCTCAAGACGGTTGCGCAATGCGCGACGGCGCGGGCGCCGGCGCGCCCGTGAACCATGCGCCGGAGGCGATCGCGATCGCGGTGACGAGGCCGAAGGTCGCGAGCGCGAGGCCGAGCGCGAGGTAGAGGCCGGTCAGTCCGGCCGCCTGCACCGCAATGTAGCCGCCGCCGGTCGCGATGGCGACGCGCAGCAGCGCGGCGATCAGCGGCCAGCCGAGGCGGCCGGCGCCCTGCGAGGCGAAATAGAGCGCGAGCCCCATGCCGAAGAAGCCGTAGAACGGGCCGACCAGCCGCAGGTAGCGCACGCCGACCGCCATCATGGTGGCATCGGCGCCGAAGAGCGACATCCACGCTTCCGGAAAGAGCGCGGCGGCAATTCCGATCGCCTCGGTGATCACGCTGGCGATCAGGGCGCCGGTCCACGCCACCTTGAGGGCGCGCTCGCGCTGGCCGGCGCCGATCGCCGTGCCGGTCAACGCCGCGAGCGGTGCGCCGAGGCCGAACATCAACGGGACCAGGAGATATTCGAGCCGCGCGCCGGTGCCGAAGCCCGCGACCGCCGCCGGACCGAAGGCCCCCGTGAGGCCCGTCGCGGTCGCGATGCTCACATTGGTGGTGAGGCTCACGACGGATGCCGCCGCGCCGACGCGCAGGATGTCGCGGGTGGGCGCCCAGCGCAGCGCCGGCGGACGCGGGCTCGGCTCGAGCACGCCGCGCCCGGACCACAGGTAGAAGGCGAAGATGGCGCTGCCGACCACATAGAAGGTGACGACCGCGACGGCGCCGCCCGCGATGCCGAGGCGCGGCAGCGGGCCGAGGCCGAAGATCAGGGCGGGCGACAGCGGAACCAGCACGACCGCGCCGAGCACCGTGACGCTCGCCGGCACGATCATGTTGCCGGTGCCGCGGATGACGGCGGCGAGCGAGTTGTAGAGCCAGATCAGGGTCGCGCCGGCGAAGACGATGTTGGAATAGGTGAGCGCGGCGGCGAGCGAGCCGTCGCGGCCGCCCATCAGCGCATAGAGGCGCGGCCCGGCCGCAAAAGCCGCCGCCGTGGTGAGGACACCGAGCACCAGCGCGATCGCGACCGCATGCCAGGCGAGCGTATTGGCGTCGTCGCGCCGGCTGGAGCCGAGCGCCCGCGCCACGCTCGACAGGATGCCGCCGCCCATCGCGCCGGCCGAGATCATCTGGATGATCATCAGGAGCGGAAATACCAGCGCCATGCCGGCGAGCGCATCGGTGCCGAGCTTGGCGACGAACCAGGTCTCGATCAGCCCGATCGCCGACTGCATCACCATGACGGCGACATTGGGCAGCGCGAGGCGCATGATCGTCGGCACGATCGGGGCTTCGAGCAGCCTGCGGGTGCGCGGATCCATGACGCTCTGCCTCACCTTGACGGACACCGACAATAGGTGCATATGCACGTAACGGCAAGGCTGCCAAGGCACGCTTTGCGAATGAGGACCATGCAAAAAGACATGCAGAGCGACACCAGCAAGACGTCGCCGGCGCGGCGCGCGATCGAGCCGGCGATCTGCAACTGCCTGGCGCTGCGCCAGGCGGCGCGGCACGTCAGCGCGCTTTACGACCGCCATCTCGCGCAGGCAGGCATCACCACGGCGCAATTCTCGATCCTCGCCAAGCTCCGGCGGCTCGGGCCGCAGTCGATCGGCGCGCTGGCCGCCATGATGGTGATGGACCGCACCACGACGACGCGCGCGGTGCGCCCGCTCGCGCGCGACGGGCTCGTCGCGATCTCGCCCGGGAAGGACGAGCGCACCCGCGTGGTGAGCCTGACGGAGGCCGGCGAGACGCGCGTCAAGGCCGCCGCCGCGCACTGGCGCGCGGCGCAGAAGGAGTTCGAGACGGGCTACGGGACAGCGGCGGCGGAACGATTGCGCCGCGAGCTCGCCGAGGTGGTCGGGCGCACCTGATTTCTCCCTCCCCGCACGCAGGGAGAGGGAGCGTGGGTGCCTTGCCGGGTTGCGCAGCGGATTGCTATGCCCCCCCTCGACCGACGAGGGACCCCGCCATGGCGCGCATTTCGCTGATCGAGGAGAAGGATCATCCGGAGATCGCGCCGCTGATCGACAAGATCAAGGCGGGGCGGCGCGGCGGGCTGCTCAACGTCTACAAGCTGCTGCTGCATGCGCCGCCGCTCGCCGAGACCTGGCTCGATCACGTCGGCGCGGTGCGCTGGAAGACCAGCCTCACCGGCCGGCTGCGCGAGCTCCTGGTGATCCGCATCGCCCACGTGAACGGGATCGACTACGTGCTCAACCAGCATGTTCCTGCCCTCGCGGTCGCGGAAGGCGTGAGCGTTGCGGAATGCGACGCGCTCAAGGACTGGAAGGCCGGCGCGTTCGGCCCCGCCGAGAAAGCCGCCCTCGCCTATGCGGACGCCATGGTGCTGCACACTTCCGTGCCGGACGACGTCTTCGCCGAGCTCGAGCGGCATTACGACGAGCGCGCGATCGTGGAGATCTCGGTGCTGGTCGGCACCTACCTCATGCACAACCGCGTCATGAAGGCGCTGGCGATCGATCTCGAGGCGGACGAGCAGCGCGGGCGGTGATGGTGCGACATCACTGCCGTCATGGACGGGCTTGTCCCGGCCATCCACGTCTTTATGGTCCGCGCGAAAGACGTGGATGCCCGGGACATAGGCGAGCGAAGCGACGCCGTTCTTCGAACGACTATGCCCGGGCATGACGAAAAATTCCTGAAGGAATCGCCATGCATCGCCTCGCCCTCGCCCTGCTCGCGCTGTGCCTCGCTACCGGCGCCGCATCGGCGCAATCCGACTGGCCGACCAAGCCGGTGCGCTTCATCATTCCGTTCCCGGGCGGCAGCTTCTCGGACATCACGATCCGCATCATCCAGAAGAAGCTCGGACCGCGGCTCGGCCAGGCGATCGTCATCGACAACCGCTCGGGCGCGAGCGGCGACATCGGCAGCGAGGTGCTGGCCCGCTCGGCGGCCGACGGCTACGTCTTCGGCGTCGCGACCAACTCGACGCACGGCGTGTCGCCGGCGCTCAATCCCAAGCTGCCCTACGACCCGATCAAGGATTTCGCCCTGGTGTCGCTGATCGGCGAGGCGCCCTACGTGCTGATCACGGCGCCGGACCTGCCGGTGAAATCGGTCAAGGACCTGATCGCCCTCGCCAAGACCAAGCCGGGCGGCGTGAGCTACGCCTCGGTCGGCCCGGCGAGCCTCGCGCATCTCGCCGGCGCGCTGTTCTCGCAGATGGCCGGCGTCAAGCTCACCGAGGTGCCCTACCGCACCTCGGCGCAGTCGGTGCTCGACACCCAGAGCGGCCGCATCGACATGCAGTTCGGCACCATGGCGCCGGTGCTGCCGCACGTGCTCTCCGGCAAGGTCAAGGCGCTGGCGGTGACGGGGCTCAAGCGCGCCGCGGTGCTGCCCGACGTCCCGACCCTCGACGAGTCGGGGCTGCCCGGCTTCGAGGCGTCGCTGTGGCTCGCCTTGGTCGCGCCGGCGAAGACGCCGCCCGCGATCGTCGAGCGGATGAACCGCGAGATCAGGGCGGTGCTGGCCGATCCCGACGTGATCGACGCGCTCAAGAAGCAGGGAATCACGGCCCTGTCGAGCACGCCCGACGAGCTGCGCGCGCGCATCGAGCACGACGTCGCCAAGTGGAAGAAGCTCGCGCAGGAAACCGGAATCACGATGGAGTGATTCGTAGGGTGGGCAAAATCGCGTGTGCGGTCCGCGTGGGCAACCGCGCCGGCCGCGATTTTGCCCACGCGGCGAAGCATCAGTCGGCGCGGTTGCCCACCCTACGCGGCCAGCGCCTTCCATAAACTCACGCACAGCCGCTCGATGTCGCTGAGCGCATTCTGCCGCGCCGCGACGGCGGTGTGCGGCATCAGGATCACGTTCGGCCGGCCGCGGAATTTGAGCAGCGGATCGTCGGGCCGCGCCGGCTCGTCGTAACCCACGTCGAGCGCAAGGCCGCCGAGGCGGCCGGAATCGAGCGCATCCACGAGCGCGTCGCGATCCACCAGCTCGGCGCGCGCGCAGTTGATCAGAAACGCGCCGGGCTTCACATGACGCAGCAGGTCGGCGCCGATGATGCCGCGGGTGGATGCGTTGAGCGGCAACTGCACCACGATGTAGTCCGATTGCGCCATCAGGTCCGCGAGCGGCACGTGACGGGCCCCGAGCGCCCGCTCGTCCTCCGGACCCAACGGCCGGCGCTGATGATAGAGCGTCGTCATGCCGAAGGGCGCGGCGCGCCGCGCGATCTCGCGCCCGACCTCGCCGAGGCCGACGATACCGAGGGTCGCGCCGTAAAGCGTCTGCAGGCCGGCGACGCGGGCGAAATTCGAATAACCGATGTAGGCGGACGCGCGCGGCCGGATCGCGTAGCCGGCCGTTTCGAGCGCGCCGCGCTCGACGAGCCCGTCGAGCGCGCTGATGCGCTTCGCCAGCGCCAGCATCAACGCGAAGCACTGCTCGGCGACCGCGACGTTGACGTGGCGATGCAGGAACGCGACCGCGACGCCGCACCCGGTGCAGGCGGCCGCGTCGATGTTGGTGCCGATCAGGCCGAACTTCTGCACGATCTTGAGCCGCGGCGCGGCGGCGAGCGCGGCGCGGTCGACCGCAAAGCTCTCGACGATCGCGGCATCGGCATCGGCGAGCCTGGCGACGAAGTCGGCCTGCTCCTGCGCCCACACGACGCGCGCCGGATAGAGGCCCGGGATGCGCGCGCGCAGGCGCTCGCACCAGCCGAGGAAATCGGGCACGTCATGCGCGAAGAAGTCCGCGACCGCGTCGCGATGCGCCGGCGGGATGTCCGGGTCGAGGACGACGGGGACGATCTTGAGGAAGTGGTCTTCCTCGATGAGAACGGTGGGCATGGGCAGGGTCATCGGCGCGGGCACGGTGCGGCCACTGGCGTAATTGGCGGGCGGGATATCGCCGATCGGTCGGCGGCCAACAGACGCCACCCGGCCTGCAGCCGGACTTTGCGCACGAGCAGGCCCGAGCGGCCATCGCCGCGATAGTTGCGGGCTCCCTGGTCGTCGATCACGGTCAACCGGATTGTTGCGGCCCGGGCGCAAAAAACCATGGAGGTCCAGCAACGGTGCCAGCCGTCGGCGAGGTCCTCGATATCGGCGTCGTAGGTTTCGCCGAGCCGCAGGGCGGTGCGCCGGGCGAAGTCGCAGCTGAGGATTCCTTGGCGGGGTGAATCCGCATCCTGCATGGCGAGAACCGCGGCGCGCGCTCCCACCGGCTTGACCTCGATCGAAAAGACATAGGGCGAGCCGGCAACGATGTTCGAGACGTCGGTTTGCAGGACATGGATCTGCTCCCCGTTCTCGGCGAGCTCTTGCGCCGAGCCGGACGATCCCGCGGGAGCGACGGCCAGTCCGTTCATGCGCCATTGGTGCCCGATCAGATCGGACCCGAGAACGTTCGGCGCATCGTCGGCGACGTCTGGCTGCTCGCGGTCGCGCGACGCCGCCGCGCCCGCCGGCCGCGGCGCAATGCCGAGCACGGTGGCGAGCTGCTCTCCCAGCTGGTCCGAGAGCAGCGTCTCGTAGCCTATGCGCACGTGATAGATGCTCGTGAACATGTAGCTCGGCCAACCTTCGTAAACCGATGGCGGAACGATAGCGACGTTGCGGTGCTCCCGCGTCAGCGTCGACAGCATGGAACGCAGAACGTCGAGGTCCGCCGCGTCCATCGCGGCGCAAGGATGCGGATGGAACGCGATGACGAGCCGCGCCTGGTGGCGCTCGGCCAGCCGCGCAAACCGCGCAAGGACCAGTTCGGGCACGAACTGTCGCTCGCCGAGCCAGCTCCGCCGGTAGGATGTCCACTCGCGATGGTCGTTGCGGAAATCGGGCGTGAACACGTCGTGCTGGCCACACAGGTCCGGAGCGGTGAAGACTTCGACCCTTCGGGTCGTGCTGATTCTCGGGTCGTCCTCGGGGAACCAACCGCGGTTGGCTGCGACCGTGCTCGCGATGCGCGCTTGTGGGGAGCCCGGCGGATACATCGGCTCGACCGGGCGGACGAGCCCGCCAAGCGCATACACCTGACTGGTGACCGCTTGACGCAGCGACTGGCTGGGCGGCGAGAGCAGCGCCCAGGGCGAGGCGAAGGTGGCATGAATCCTCGCGGGCCCGGCATCGAGATTTTCCCGCGCTTCGGAATCCGCGGGCAAGCCGTTGGTATAGAGCACGAGCACCTTGACGCTGCGGCTGCGCTCCATCACGAACTTCGCAATGTCGTAATAGCCGTCGAATCCCGTGTTGGCGCAGCAGCTCAGATTGACGTAAGTCATGCCGCCGAGATGGCGCATGACGGCGTCGGGCCGTATTCCGTAGAGGCCCGTGCTGTCGCCGACCTGAATGACGTCCGGATCCGCGTCGGCAAAATCCTCGAGCTTCTCGTAGACGATCCGCTTGTGCGTGTATTCCGGCGACAGATAGTTCCAGTCGAGGTAGTTCGAACGTGCGACGAAATCCGGACGCTCGACGGCGTACACTGCCGCCTCGACCGCAACGATCGCGGCCGCCGCCGCGATGAGCGGCCTAAAACTGGAAATAAATGAATTCATTGTGCTCGCGCGCTCCGAAGAAGACGATCGCGTAGAAGATCGCCACATACATGGCCGCTTTCGCGATCCAATGCCAATCCTGGTACAGGTCGGAGAATTCGACGCCCCTGCGGTAGGCTGCGGCTTCCGTCACCGCGAGCGGCGCTCCGAACAAGACCAGCCCCCAACCGATGTCCAGCATGAACTGACGATCGGGCGAAACCCCGATCGCGAGCCGCCCAATCGATTCTAACAGGGGAACGACCTCGTTCGCCGTCGCGCGGAAGAATATCCAACCGACGCAGACGAGATGAAAGAACAGAACGACCGCGACCGTCTTTCCGAGGCGGGAGCCCAGCACCTTGAGGATGCGCTCCTCGACGCGGCCGACCCGGTAGATGACGAGGAGCGCGCCATGATAGAGGCCCCACGCGATGAAGCCGATGCCGGCGCCGTGCCAAAGGCCGCCGAGGAACATGGTGATCGCGAGATTGCGCAGGGTCTTGAACCGCCCCTCGCGATCGCCGCCGAGCGGAATGTAGAGATAGTCGCGAAGCCAGGTGGACAGCGAGATGTGCCAACGCGTCCAGAATTCGGACGGCGACGCGGCAAAGTACGGAGTGCGGAAATTGCGCGTGAGCTCGAGGTTGAACAGCCGCGCCGAACCGCGCGCGATGTCGGTATAGGCCGAGAAATCGCAATAGATCTGGCCGGCGAAGCAGTAGGCGAACAAGAGCCCGGCGCCGGCGGAAGGGCTTCCCGACCGGATGTTCGTTTCGGTCAGCGCGACGAGATGGGCGAAGTTGTCGGCGAGGCAGATCTTCTTGAGCAGACCCCAGACGATCAGCCAAAGCGCCGATTCGGCCTGCGGCCACGTGATCGGCGGCCGCTTGGCGGCGACCTGCGGCAGCAGGTCGGACGCGCGCGCGATCGGCCCGGCGACGAGCTGGGGAAAGAAGACGACGAAGGTGATGTAATCGACCAGGCTGTTGTGCGGCTTGAATTTGCCGCGATAGATGTCCGCCGTGTAGCTGATCGTGTGGAACGTGTAAAACGATATGCCGGGCGGAAGGATCAACGATAGAACCGGTAGCGCCACGCCGAAGCCGAGCCACGCGAACAGGGCGTTCGATTCCGCCGTCAGCCAGCCCGCATACTTGAACGTCGCCAGCAGCCCGATCTGGATCGCAACGCTCGCGACGAACAGCGCTTTGCGGTGAACGAATGCGCTGGAAGGTCCGATCCGCTGACCGACGAGGAAGTCGAACACGCAGGTGAAGACGAGCGGGACGAGATAGTAGATTCCCGCCGTTGCATAAAAGAACAGGCTCGCAAGGCACAGCCAGACGTTCACGTACCTGGTCGTCATCAGCAGGCGATAGCCGACGAACACAACCGGCAGGAATGCGAGCAGATAATCGAACGAATTGAACGTCAGGTGCTGCGGCATCGCACCTCGCCGTGTCGGCGCTCTGCAGCGTTCGTGACCATCGCGAGGGGCAGGCTCGGTGCGGTGTCATCGTGCGAGGGCGGCGGCCGTGCGCGCTGCGCCCGAGCTCAACCGCGTGGCGCGACACGGTATCCGCCTCGGCGGATCGGCACAACCAGTTGGCCGGGGCAACGCGCGCGACCGGGCGGACTCGGCCATGCCGGTCGCGGCGGCCTCACGGCGGGCGCGCCGTGCTCGGCCGTTGCGCACGTCAATTCATCGATTGAGCGGCCACGGCGGATACCATAAGATTTTCGTCGCGGGAGTGACGCCATGGCCGACAGCCGCGAGCAGGCGCAGGGTGATCCCGACTACCATTATTGGGCCTTCATCAGCTACAGCCAGCACGACGCCAGGTTCGCGCAGCGCCTGCACGCGTGGCTCGAACGCTACCGGATCCCGCGATCCCTGGTCGGCCAGCGCAGCGGCAGCCTCACCATCCCGCCGCGCCTCTTCCCGATCTTTCGCGACCGTGACGAGCTTCCCAGCTCGAGCGATCTCCCGACCACCCTCGACACGGCGCTCCGGCAATCGCGCGCCCTGATCGTGATCTGCTCGCCGCAGGCGGCCATCTCGCGCTGGGTCAACAAGGAAGTTCTCGCGTTCAAGGCCAGTGGCCGAGGCGACCGGATCTTCCCGATCATTCTCGACGGCGAGCCCGGCGCCGGCCCGAACACGCCAGGATGCTTTCCGCCCGCCCTGCGCTTCGTGGTCGATGACGAGGGACGAACGACCACGACGAGCGCCGAGCCGGCCGCCGCGGATGTGCGCGACGGAAAGGACGGCTGGCCGAACGCCTGCCTCAAGCTGGTCGCGGGAATTCTCGGGGTGCGCTTCGACGCTTTGCGGCAACGCGAGGTCGCCCGCGCCAAACGGCGAAGGCTCCTCGCCCTCACCTCGGCGACCGCCGCGGCCGTCATCGCCGCCGCGACCTATGTCGTCCTTGCCGATTCCGGCCTCAATATCCCGGGCGGCAACAGTCTGCGCACGGTCATCGACCACCAGGGCTGGACGATCTTCCGTCCGGTGCCGTCGGAGCAGCTGTTGGCCGGCAGGCTCGATCAGCTGCGCGGGAAGCTGCGAAAGTATCTTTATGAGTCAATTCAGTCGAACAAGGTTCGAACCGGGATCGCGCCGCGCTCCTCCCTGTCGGCGTGGGAGGTGGCGCAGGTGGCGGCCGCCGTCTATAGCGATCGCGACGCGCCCTCGCAGGACGTCGCCTCGTTGCAGGCGATCCTCGCGCATCTTTTCTCGCACGACCTGGTCGTGAAATCCGGCGAGCCGCTCGGTTGGCACGAGGATCCGCCTTTGTCGCGCGCCGAGGCTCCGCTCTACCTCGTGATCGCTCTCAGTCGCAGCCTTGCCCGGCACGATCCTGCCTCGGCCGCGACCGAACCGACGTATAGAAGCTATCTGGAGACCACGCAGAAAGTCCTCGATCGCTATTATGTTCCGGGCGTAGGAGCCTGGAAGATGTCGGATCAGGAGGCTGGCGAACCCTGGTTCACCTACACCTCGGCGCTCGCGCTCGAAGCCTTGCTGGAGATGCGGGCCAATGGCGCGTGCTGGCATGGCTCGTGCGAGCAGCGCGACGAAATGATCCGCAACACCTCGAACTGGCTGGTGAAGTCCTTTCTCAATCGTTCCGAGCTGCCGGGCTGGGAGCCGGGATCTTCCGATCTGGCCACCGGCGCGGACCCGGACCTGAGCGCGTTCATCTACAGCGTCCTCGCGCGTGCCGCCGTGGAAGCCGGGATCAAGCTACCGCGCGACATCGAGGCCAGCGGATGGCGGCAATTGGCGGATATGGCCAACCGCCCCTACAAGCCCGCCTACCGCACGCTCAACCATTTTGCCGAGTACACCAACAGTCAGGGTGTGCAAGTCGGACAGACGTTGACGGTGCGGACCTTCTGGTATCCATGGAGCATCAAGGCGACCCATTACTGGATCCGGTATGTGGATCGCGTGGGGCTGCCGCTCGAGTACAAGATCGCCTTGGAGCGCACGCGCGGCCACCTCGTGCTCGATCTCTCCGACGAGATGCTGGACGACGTCGCCCGTTCGCTGCCGTTCGCGGCCGCCGAGATCGAGTACGCGCTCAACGGGGCCTACTGACGCGCGACGTCCACGGCCCCGCAAGCGCGAGGCAGGCCATGCGCCGGAGCAGCTCGATTCTCGGGGTCGCGGGTGATGGTGGGCGCGACAGGGATCGAACCTGTGACCCCTACCATGTCAAGGTAGTGCTCTCCCGCTGAGCTACGCGCCCGGATTCCTTGAAGGGGTGATCGTTCGTATATCGGCTTGGGGCGTCGCGGGCAAGCGGGGGTGGCGCCGCTACGCCGCCAGCATCTTCTGCACCTCGTCGACGAGGTCGCGCAAGTGGAACGGCTTGGAGAGGACCTTGGCGTGCTTGGGCGCCGATGAATCGGGGTTGAGCGCGACCGCCGCGAAGCCGGTGATGAACATGATCTTGATGTCGGGATCGAGCTCGGAGGCGCGGCGGGCGAGCTCGATACCGTCCATCTCGGGCATCACGATGTCGGTGAGCAGGAGCTCGAACGGTTCCTCGCGCAGGCGCTGGTAGGCGGAGAGGCCGTTGTCGTAGGAGATCACCTCGTAGCCGGCCTGCTGCAGCGCCTTTACCAGGAAGCGGCGCATGTCGGTGTCGTCTTCGGCGAGAAGAATCTTGGTCATTGCGATGGATCGCCCGCTGCCCTCGCGGCGGCGGGTGACCCCGCCCCTCGTTCCCCTTGTGCGTTATCGACTAAGCCGGAAGTCAGGTAAAGATGGGGTGAACTTCGATACCGCGGTGTCCGCTGCGGCGAAAATGCTGCTGCGAATGTTCTTGGCATCGAGGCCCTGGACATGGACAATGGCGCCCTTAAGAGGTCGTAAACAGGATAAGACCGGGACCCGATGACCGCAACGCGTGTCGCCAAAGACCCCGACTTGGCGACTGGCCGCCGCGTCCGGACGTGAACCGCCCACCGCACATGACCGACATCAGCGACGAACTCGAGCCGCCGTTCGAAATCCTGGAGCCCGACGACTGGCGCGGCGCGCTGGTCTTCAACTCGCCGCACAGCGGCTGTGTCTATCCGCCCACCTTCCTCGCCGCCGCGCGGCTCGAGATCGCGCAGTTGCGGCGCTCCGAGGACTCATTCGTGGACGAGCTCTTTGCAGGCGTGGTGCCGCTCGGGTTCCCGCTCATGCGGGCGCACTTCCCGCGCTGCTATATCGACGTGAACCGCGAGCCCTACGAGCTCGATCCGCGCATGTTCGACGGGCGGCTGCCGTCCTTCGCCAACACCCGTTCCATGCGGGTCGCGGGCGGGCTCGGCACGGTTGCGCGCGTGGTCGGCGATGCGCAGGAAATCTACGACCAGCGCATTCCGGTCGACGACGCGCTCCGCCGTATCGAGGGCCTCTACAAACCCTACCACCGCGCGCTGCGCCGGCTCGTGACCAGGATCCACCGCGACTTCGGCGCCGCCATCCTGGTCGATTGCCACTCGATGCCGTCGATCGCCGGCAATCGCGACGAGCGACCTCGCGCCGACGTCGTGCTGGGCGACCGCTACGGCACGAGCTGCGTCGCGGCCGTCGCCGACACGGTCGAGGCGGCGCTGCAGGAGGCGGGCTATTCGGTGAGCCGCAACAAGCCTTATGCGGGCGGCTTCATCACCGAGCACTACGGCAACCCGCCGGCCGGGCTGCATGCGATCCAGCTCGAGATCAACCGTGCGCTCTACATGGACGAGCGCAAATACGAACCGATCGCCGCCTTCCGTCGGCTCGCGACCGACTTGGAGACGCTGGCGGACCGGCTCGCCGCGATCCCGTTGGAGGAGCTGCGCCCCTATCGGGCAGCTGCCGAATGATCCACTGACGGCTGCATCTGACGCTGCGGCAACACGCCATCGCGCCGCGACCCGGCGGCGTCATAAAATCTTCCGGACGAGTCGCTTAAGCTCGGGCCTCATAAAGAAAAAGGGCCGCTAGCGTACTAGCGGCCCAAGTCTAGGGAGGAAACGCCCAAGGAGGGCGGCAGCAACGCGATCGCTCGCGTCCGCTGCACCGCAATAAGATACACCGCGACGCACAAAACGCAAGTGGTAGTCCCCAGAAATCCCTGCTACTTTGGTATACCAGAATAATCCAATAGTTCCGGTAATTTACACCGCAATTTGTGCGGATTCCTACTGGAGGATAGTTCCGATTGCAACTATCAAGTTCTCGCGAGTTCCCGCCCATCTGCAGGCCGATTCGCGACCGCCGCGAATCGCGTCCGCAGTCGGGGTCGGCACCAACGTTTCGGAGCAGGCTTTTCTTCGAACATGCGCTATAGGACTCGGCGCACACCGGACAGCACCCGTAGATGACAGCGGTCGACCTCAAGGCCTTCCTCGATAGACTCGCAACGGTCGCGGGCGAGGTGATTCTCCCCTATTTCCGCACCTCGCTGAGCGTCGAGGACAAGAGCCGCGGCGCCGCCTTCGATCCGGTGACGGCGGCCGACCGCGCCGCCGAGCAGGCGATGCGCGCCCTGATCGGCCAGCATTTCCCGGGCCACGGCATCATCGGCGAGGAGTTCGGCCCCGACCGGCCGGACGCCGACTATGTCTGGTACCTCGATCCGATCGACGGAACCAAATCCTTCATCTCGGGCATGCCGGCCTGGGGCACGCTGATCGCGCTGACCCATGGCGGCGCGCCGGTGCTCGGCATGATGCACCAGCCGTTCATCCGCGAGCGCTTTTCCGGCGACGGCGTGAGTGCGCAGTACGAGGGGCCGGCCGGAAGGCGCAAGCTGATGACGCGCGCCTGCGCGAGCCTTTCCGAGGCGCTGCTCTACACGACGACGCCGCTCCTGATGAAGGAGCCGGACCGCGCGCGGTTCGTGGCAGTGGAAAAGCAGGTCCGCCTCTCGCGCTACGGCGGCGATTGCTATGCCTACTGCATGCTGGCGGCCGGCCATCTCGACCTCGTGATCGAGACCGAGCTCAAGCCGCACGACGTGATTCCGCTGATGCCGATCATCACGGGCGCGGGCGGCGTCATGACCTCATGGGAAGGCGACTCGCCGACCAAGGGCGGGCGCGTGATCGTCGCCGGCGATCGCCGCGTGCACGAGGAGGCGATGAAGGTGCTGAAGGGGTAGTTCACTTCACCCTCCCCTGCAGGGGAGGGTAAAGCGCGTAAGCCTCAATGCATCAATCCACCGCCAACTTCCCGAACAGCGGCGTGCCGGGGACGAAAGCGTCGAAGGCCGCCCAGAACTGGTTTCGGTAGTGATCCTGCTCCATCAGGATCTCGTGCTCGGCACCGGGAATGACGACGTGCGAGCCGGCGCGCAGATGGATCGCGAACGTTTCGATCGCCGGTGTCGAGACGAGGCGATCGCCGCCGGCGGCGACGATCAGGATGGGCTGGCGGATGCGCATCGCGTAGGCGGGCGAGCGCATCTGCGCCATCGAGCGGAAGGCGGCATCGGCCCAGCTCACGGTGGGCGAACCGACCCCGAGCGCCGGCTCGGCCTCGAGCACGGCGCGCGCGCGCGCATAGCGCACTGGATCGCTGGTGAGCGGGTTGCCGGCGAAAGGCTTCGTCTGCAGCACGGTCGGGCCACCGCCCGGGACGTAGCCGCCGCCGCGGCCGGCGAAGCGCACGACGCGGGCAAGGCCGGGCGCCATGCCGAACATGCGGCGCTCGACGAGGCGGAGCAGCGGCGCGGTGAGCACCATGCGGTCGAACCAGCGGTGGCCCTTGGCGGCCGCCTGGATCAGGACTGCGGCGCCGGTCGAATGGGCGAGCGCGAACAGCGGCGGCGGGCAGTCGGGCAGCACCACTTCCTTCATGAAGGTCTCGAGGTCGAGGCCGTATTCGGCGAAGCTGCCGACGTGACCCTTGCGCGGATCCTTGAGCGCGCGCTGCGACAGGCCCTGCCCGCGCCAGTCGAAGGTCGCGACCGCAAAGCCGCGCGCGCGCAGGTCGCGCACCACCTCGAAATATTTCTCGATGAACTCGGTGCGTCCCTGGAAGACGCAGACCGTGCCCTTGCGGCCCGGCGGCGGCGCCCAGCGCGCGTAGCGCAGCAGCACGCCATCGGGCGTCTGCAGCATCGCGGTTGCCGCGTCCTCGGGCACCGGATTGGCGGGGATGGAGATCAGTCGCATGGAGGAAAGGCGTGCACCGGCGGAGTTCGCTTGCCGTTATAGCAGCACCTCGCCATCCATGCTCAACGGGCAAGATGCAGCACCGCTGCGGAGACGGGTTCCGCATTTACCCGCTGTTTCCATTGACCGACCCGTGAGGTTCACGGATGCGCGTAAGACACCGCCGACCCCTTGCGAGTCGCCGTCACTGTTCCCATCTCCACGAGTGCGCGGGGCCATCCGGCCCGCGCGAATCACAGTGGTCCGGCCCTTGTGGCGGATCCACCGCATGTCGCTCAAGGAGGATATGCCATGCGTACGTTCGATCTTGCTCCCCTCTATCGCTCGACCGTCGGATTCGACCGACTGTTCTCGATGCTCGACCAGGTTTCGGGCTTCGACAACAGCGGCACGAGCTATCCGCCCTACAACATCGAGCGCACCGGCGAGAACGCCTACCGCATCACGCTCGCGGTTGCGGGGTTTGCCGAGCCCGAGATTTCCATCGAGGCGAAGCAGAACACCCTGACGATCAAGGGCGAGAAGCAGACCAAAACCGACGAGAAGAAGGGCGAGGTGCTCTACCAGGGCATCGCGGCGCGCGCGTTCGAGCGCGTGTTCCAGCTCGCCGAGCACGTCGAGGTCCGCGGTGCGGCGCTCGAGAACGGCCTCCTGCACGTCGATCTCGTGCGCGAGGTTCCGGAAGCCGCCAAGCCGCGCCAGATCCGCATCGGCAACGGCGGCCCCAGGGCGATCGACGCCAAAGCCGCTTGATGCCGGCGATCGGCTGACTTGCTTGTATCGAGAGGGAGCGCCCCGGAAATTTCCGGGGCGCTTTTATTTTCGTATGGCTAATCCAGCGGCGTGACCGGCGGCATGGAGGCGCCGCCGTTGTTCGGCGGCGTGTGCACGGGCGGCGTCGGCGCGGGCGGAGGCGGCGCCTTCTGCGGCTCGGCGCTCTTCGGCGCGTCGGCCGGGATCGAGCTCGTTGCTTCCATCACATAGGGGCGCGGACGCGGCAGCGGCGCCTGCGTTGTCGTGCTGCCGGGCGCCGGCGCGGCGAGCTGGGTCGGCGCGGCCGGCGGCGTGCCTGCCTGCGTGCTTGGCTGCGTGCTCGGCGGCGCGCTTGGTTGCGTATTTGGCCGCGGAGGCGGCACATGGGTCACGATGCGCGGCGGACGCGGCGGCCCATAGCCGTAGCCGCTATCGAACCTCTCGTCGCGCGGGCCGAAGATGCGGCCGTAGACCGGACGGCCATAAGGCCCGTAGCCGGGCGCGCCGCGCGCTCCGGTCGCGTGCACCGACATGGTGCGGCCCGTATAGGCGTCGAGCACCAGCCGATACTCGACGTCGTTGCGATCCAGCGCGCGCAGCACATAGGTGTCGCCCTGACGCATCGGACGAAAGAGCGGAGCGAAGCCCGATGCACGCACGATGGTGGCGATGCGAAACGGCGGTAGCGCCCGATATCCGGATCCAGGCGGCGTGGGCGGCACGGGCGACTGAGCGGACGCGAGGCCGGCGAGCGCGAGCGAAGCGCCGCAGGCGAGCAGCAGCGTGCGAAGTTTCACGGATGACTCTCCCCGTCAAATGCAATTGTTATTGGCACGCAGCACACCTCGCGATTGCGGCACCCCTGGGGCGATGATGCGTTCAGCGCATGTCCCTGTCGGCGAGCCTAACCGCCGGCGATGTCCACGAATCGATCGACTTCCGCCTCGGTCGTCGCAAACGACGTGACGAGGCGCGCGAGCACGTCGCCCGGCTTGATCGAGATACCGGCGGGCACGCTGTCGCTCGCCCGCGCATAATAGCTTGCGCCGGCGGCGCGCAGCCGCGCATCGGCCGCGGCCGGCAGCACGACAAACACGATGTTGGCCTCGACCGGCCACACCGGCGGCAGGGCATGCCTGATCAGCCCCTGGGCGAGCCGGTCAGCCAGGCCGTTGGCATGGCGCGCCCACGCGAGCCAGTTGCCATCGGCGAGGAAGCCGTCGAATTGGGCGGCGACGAAGCGTTGCTTGGAGAGGAGATGGCCGCCGCGCTTGCGCCGTTCGTGCAGCGTGTCCGCAGTGGCGCGATCGAAGACCACGATCGCCTCGGCCGCCATGGCGCCGCCCTTGGTGGCGCCGAATGAGAGAATGTCGACGCCGGCCTGCCACGTCACTGCGGCCGGGCTCGCATTGGTGCGCACCAGCGCATTGGCGAAGCGCGCCCCGTCCATGTGCAGCTTGAGGCCGCGCGCATGCGCGACCTCGGCAAGGGCCGCGATCTCGGCAGGCGCGTAGATGGTGCCAGCCTCGCTCGCCTGGCTGAGCGTCACGGAAGCGGCCTGGACATAGTGGGGACGATGCCCGCTGTGCCGCGCGATGGCGGCGGCGAGCGTCGCGGGCGCGATCTTGCAGCCCTCGCCGGGAAGCCCGATAAGCTTGAGGCCGCCGCCGAAGAATTCCGGCGCGCCGCATTCGTCGGTCGCGACATGCGCCTCGGTGTGGCAGAGCACGCCGCCCCAGGGCGGGGTGATGTGGGCGAGGCAGAGCGCATTGGCGGCGGTGCCGGTCGAGACGAGGAAGACCGCGGCGTCGCGCTCGAATACCTCGCAGATGCGGCGTTCGACCGCGCGGGTGAGGTCATCGTTGCCGTAGCCGAGCGCAAAGCCGTGATTGGCCCGCGTGATCGCCTCGAGCACCGCGGGCGCTATCCCGGCCGTATTGTCGCTGGCGAAGTTCATCGAGGGTCTCCGATTGCCGCAGGATCGATTGTGGACGGTCCCAATTGGTTAGGAAACCGGTGCTGCACGGCCCGCCCGGCGCGAAATTTGGACGGGCGGCTGACGGATCGGGCGCCCGTGGCGTTATTCCCGAAATGTGCCATGCTGCGGCGCAACGGCATTGCGTAAATGCATGGTCCGTGGTCCTCTTGTTGCCGCCAGGGAACCGGTGCGGCAACAAAAGAGTCGCAAAACGCAATTCAGGGGCTGGCGAACCCTTGTTTCCGTGGCAGAATTTTGGCATGGTGAGTTAGGACAGCAATACTGTCCCAATACGACGGCCGGGGGTGCCCGGCCGAGGCCATCCCGGCCGCTGGGGCGGGCGGGGATGCGCCGCAAGATGCCGACGGCATCAGGGCGCCAAACGAGCGGCCACGCAGAACCGCCAGAACGGTGGACTGGCTGCCCGTCACGACATGAGTGACTCTCGTACCGGGGCGCCATGCTGCGCAGCGGGCGAGGTGGGTGCGCCAACGGCCGCTGGCCGCGGGCGGGAGGCGAGGACAAGAGAAGATGAGCGCCACACCGGTCGGCCGCGACCGCGGCCATGAGCACGTGCGACAGCCAGCGATTGATGCCGCCCACGGCGTCAAACGCACGGCCGCGCCGTTCTCGCCGGTCACGGCGGATCCGGGCGTGCCGCCGGCGCGCGGCATGTACGATCCGGCGCTCGACAAGGATTCGTGCGGGGTCGGCTTCATCGCGGACATCAAGGGGCGCAAGTCGCATCAGATCGTCGCGGACGCGCTCACCATCCTGCTCAACCTCGAGCACCGCGGCGCGGTCGGCGCCGACCCGCGTGCCGGCGACGGCGCCGGCATCCTCACGCAGATCCCGCACAAGTTCTTCGCCAAGCAGGCGGCGGAGCTCGGCTTCACGCTGCCGCGACCGGGCGAGTACGCAGTCGGCACGCTGTTCATGCCGCACGATCCGGCGCGGCAGCAGGAGATCGTCGACATCTACGCCGAGGTGATCGAACAGGAAGGCTTCCGCCTGCTCGGCTGGCGCAACGTGCCGACCGACAACTCGACGCTCGGCGTCTCGGTCAAGCCGACCGAGCCGGTGCACCGGCAGGTGTTCATCGGGCTCGGCGACAAGAAGCTCTCGGAAGACGACTTCGAGCGACGGCTCTACATCCTGCGCAAGACGATCTCGGGCGCGTTCTATCGCCGCTACGAGCGCCGCAGCTCGGGCTATTACCCGGTCGCGATCTCGTGCCGCACCGTCATCTACAAGGGCATGTTCCTCGCCGACCAGCTCGGCACCTATTATCCGGACCTGCGCGACGCCGACTACGAGAGCGCGCTCGCGCTGGTGCATCAGCGCTTCTCCACCAACACGTTCCCGACCTGGTCGCTGGCGCATCCCTACCGGATGATCGCGCACAACGGCGAGATCAACACGCTGCGCGGCAATCTAAACTGGATGGCGGCGCGGCAAAGCTCGGCGCGCTCGCCGCGCTTCGGCGACGACATCCGCCAGCTGTGGCCGATCTCCTACGAGGGCCAGTCGGACACCGCCTGCTTCGACAACGCACTCGAATTCCTCACCCAGGGCGGCTACCCGCTCGCGCACGCCGTGATGATGATGATTCCGGAGGCGTGGGCCGGCAACCCGCTGATGGACGAGGAGCGGCGCGCCTTCTACGAGTACAACGCGGCGCTGATGGAGCCGTGGGACGGCCCGGCCGCGATCGCCTTCACGGACGGCCGGCAGATCGGCGCGACCCTCGACCGCAACGGCCTGCGCCCGGCACGTTATCTCGTGACCCGCGACGGCCGCATCGTCATGGCGTCCGAGATGGGCGTGCTGTCCATTCCCGAGAAGGACATCGTCACCAAGTGGCGGCTGCAGCCCGGCAAGATGCTGCTGGTCGATCTCGTCGAGGGCCGGCTCATTCCGGACGAGGAGATCAAGGCCGAGCTCGCCAGGAGCCATCCCTACAAGGAGTGGCTGACCAACACCCAGATCCAGGTCGAGGAGCTGCCGCCGGCGGTGAGCCGTCCGGCGCTGTCGAACCTGTCGCTGCTCGATCGCCAGCAGGCCTTCGGCTACACGCAGGAGGATCTCAAGATCCTGATGTCGCCGATGGGCACGACCGGCGAGGAAGCGGTCGGCTCCATGGGCAACGACACGCCGATCTCGGCGCTGTCGAACAGGCCGAAGCTCCTGTTCACCTACTTCAAGCAGAACTTCGCGCAGGTCACCAACCCGCCGATCGACCCGATCCGCGAGGAGCTGGTGATGAGCCTCGTCTCGATCATCGGGCCGCGGCCGAACCTGTTCGACCTGCAGGGCATGTCGACCACCAAGCGGCTCGAGGTGCACCAGCCGATCCTGACCAATGCGGACCTGGAGAAGATTCGCTCCATCTCCGACATGAGCGAGTCGCATTTCCGCTCGCTCACGCTCGACACGACCTGGCCGGCCGATGCCGGCGCCGCCGGCCTCACCCCGGCGCTCGACGCGCTGTGCAGCGCGGCCGAGCAGGCCGTGCACGACGGCATCAACATCATCATCCTGTCGGACCGCCATGCGGGCTCCGACCGCATCCCGATCCCGTCGCTGCTCGCCTGCGCGGCCGTGCATCATCACCTGATCCGCCGCGGGCTGCGCATGTCGGTCGGTCTCGTCGTCGAGTCGGGCGAGCCGCGCGAGGTGCACCACTTCGCCTGCCTCGCCGGCTACGGCGCCGAGGCGATCAACCCCTACCTCGCGTTCGAGACCCTGGTCGCCATCAAGGACGAGCTGCCGCAGAAGCTCGACGAGAAGGAAGTCGTCAAGCGCTACATCAAGTCGATCGACAAGGGGCTGCTCAAGGTGATGTCCAAGATGGGCATCTCGACCTACCAGTCCTATTGCGGCGCGCAGATCTTCGACGCCGTCGGGCTCAAGTCGGATTTCGTCTCGCAGTATTT
>Ga0126371_10001186_pt1 | contig 21925 bp, 25 predicted proteins | sample PanSoiMetaPlot_4_FD_110145 | JGI IMG/M metagenome (GOLD analysis project Ga0126371, IMG submission 110145) | Tropical forest soil microbial communities from Panama - MetaG Plot_4 | ecosystem: Environmental > Terrestrial > Soil > Tropical forest > Bulk soil | place: Panama | collected 2016-02-17 | reverse complement strand
GGCGGCATCTCGATCAAGCCGTCCGCCGGCATGGAAGACATGAAATGGGACATGGGCGGCGCCGGCGCGGTCATCGGCCTGATGAAGGCGCTGGCCGGCCGCAAGGCCAACGTCAACGTCGTCGGTGTCGGCGCGCTCGCCGAGAACATGCCGTCGGGCACGGCGCAGCGTCCGGGCGACATCGTCAAATCGATGTCGGGCCAGACCATCGAGGTTCTCAATACTGATGCCGAGGGTCGCTTGGTTCTCGCGGACGCGTTGTGGTACTGCCAGGATCGCTTCAAACCGCGAGCGATGATCGATCTTGCGACGCTGACCGGCGCGATCATCATCGCGCTTGGCCACGAGCATGCCGGCCTCTACAGCAACGACGACAAGCTTGCCGAACAGCTCACCGCAGCGGGCAAGGCGACCGGTGAGACGTTGTGGCGCATGCCGCTGGGTGATACATACAACAAGATGATGGATAGCGACGCCGCCGACGTGAAGAACATCAGCGGCAGTCGCGACGCCGGCAGCGTCACCGCGGCGACTTTCCTCGAACGCTTCGTCAACAAGGTGCCCTGGGCGCATCTCGACATCGCGGGCACGGCGTGGGCGAACAAGGACAAGCCAACCGTGCCGAAAGGCGCGACCGGATACGGCGTGCGCCTGTTGAACCGGTTTGTGCGCGACAATTATGAGACCCGCGACGGCAAGTGACCGAGATCGGCTTCTATCACCTGCGGAGCTTGACGCTTGATCGCGCCTTGCCGCAGCTGCTTGAAAAAGCCTTTGCCGGCGGCTACCGCGTCGTGCTGATGGCCGGTTCGGCGGAGCGCGTCGACCATCTTAATGCGTTGCTGTGGACTTATGGCGATGCCGCCTTCTTGCCGCACGGTTCGGCGAAGGACGGCAATGCCGCGCAGCAGCCGATTTGGCTCACCGTCGATGACGAGAACCCGAACAACGCGGACATGCTGGTGCTGGTCGATGGCGCGATGTCGCAACATATCGACCGCTACAAGCGCGTGTTGGATGTCTTCGACGGCAACGACGAGACTGCGGTGAGCTCGGCGCGCGAACGCTGGCAGCAGGCCAAGGTCGCCGGCCACGCCCTGACCTATTGGCAACAGACCGAAAAGGGTTGGGAAAAGGCCGGCGCGGGTTGAAGCCGCCCGCCGGTCCCGCTATAAACCCGCGACTTTTACGCCACCAACGAGGCTCGGCTCATGGCCAAGGAACGCACGCTTTCGATTATTAAGCCCGACGCGACGCGTCGCAAACTGACCGACAAGATCAATGCCCGCTTCACCGCGCGCGGTCTCAAGATCGTCGCGCAAAAGCCGATGCAATTGTCGCGTGCGCAGGCCGAGGGCTTCTATGACGTGCACAAGGAGCGGCCGTTTTTTGGCAGCCTGGTCGCGTTCATGATTTCGGGGCCGGTGGTGGTCCAGGTGCTCGAAGGCGACAACGCCGTCGCGCTCAATCGCGAGATCATGGGCGCCACGGACCCGGCCAAAGCGGCGCCGGGCACGATCCGCAAGGATTTCGCCGAATCGATCGAAGCTAATTCGGTCCACGGCTCGGATTCCATCGAGACCGCGACACGAGAAATCACCTTCTTCTTTCCCGAGCTTTAGACCAGGAAATAGGCGAGCAGTATCAGGACGACCACGATCGTGCCGATCGCCCAGCGAAGCAGCCGCGCGAACCCGAGCCAAGTTTCGCGATGCGGTTGGAGATCAAACGTGCTCATCGAACGCCCCTGAACAGGAAACTCGGCAACCTATAGCGCGGTCGCCGGTTTTTGCAAACCCCCGAGGGGTCGCGTCAGCGTCGCACCCAGCGCCAGCGCATAGAACGGTAGCCACCAAAGTTGGTAATTGTGATGCGCCGTCGGTGCCGCAAGAATGACCGCCAGGGTCAGGGCCGCCGCTAAGCCGCACCGGGCGGTCAGATCCGGCGCCCGTCGCCAGACATGAACTGTGACGGCTAACGCCAACGCAACGAAGATCGACCGCGCAACCAATGCCGCGCCTTCAGGCGCAAAGGCCAGCCAGCTGGTGCTGTCGGGCGGACGAATGGCGTTGAACAGGATGATGTTGTCGTAAAACGCGCTGGGCGCGCCGAGAGCGTAAGGCAGGATCGGTAGCATTCCACATACGATGCCAAGCCCATAGCGCACCCGCGCGCCCGCGCCGGCGGGCAACAGGCAGGGTACAAACACAACGCCGGGAAACAGCTTGGCCGAGATCGACACGCCGACGTAGAGACCCGAGAGAAAATCGCTACGCTCGAACGCGACAAAGGCAAGCAGGAGAGGAACGATCGCCGCCAGATCGGTCGTACCCTTGGCGAACAGCTGCTGCGCCACAAGCGGCAGCGACAGGTACAGCGCAGCAGCGACAAAACCGATGCGGTACCCGCCGGTGCGTCGTCCGAGGCATAGCATCAGCGCGACCGTCGCGGCTTGGAGCAGCAGGTTGGTGATCAGAATGCCGCGCGCGCCGAGCGCCAGTCCGAGAGGGAGATAGATCGCGGGCATCACCGGCAAATATTTGTAGCCGGCGAACGCGCCGCCGACTTCGGGATCGATCGGTAACGCGTACGGATTCTGTCCGGCCAGCATGGCGTGGCCGGCGGCGAGCGTCGTCGTCGCCATGTCGATCAGGCGCGGATGAATGAGCCGCACCCCGCCGTATACGAGCGCGGCCGCCGCCAGCGCGACGACGAGCGCGATCAAGGCGCGCGGTGCTGACGTGTCCACGCGCGGCTGACGCAACGTGCGCAGCATGATCGGCACGCACGCCAACAAGGCGAGCAGCACCAGCGCCTTCCACGGCCCGGTCTCGTCCCAGTTGAAGATTTGCACCAGGCCAACGGCCAGCCAGAACGCCGCTGCCAGGAGGAAGGGCCGCACGGTCAGGCTGCGGCGTCGAGACGCACCGGACCCGGCCGGCCGTCAATCTCGACGCTGTCGCCCCGCACACGCACGCGGCCTTCGGCGATCAGCCGCAGCGCGAGCGGATAGGCTCGATGTTCGACCGCCAGAACGCGCGCGGCCAACTTATCCACGTTGTCACCCGGCAAAACCGGCACCGAGCCCTGCACGATGATTGGTCCGCTGTCGACTTCATTGCGCACGAAATGGACGGTGCAGCCATGACGTTTGACGCCCGCGGCGAGCGCGCGGGCGTGCGTATCAAGGCCTGGAAACTCGGGCAGCAGCGACGGATGGATGTTGATCATGCGGTCGCGCCAGGCGTCGATGAAGCTGGTACCGAGAATCCGCATGAAGCCAGCGAGGCAGACCAGCTCGACGCGCGCCTCCTTGAGCGCGGTATCGAGCGCCGCGTCGAACGCCGCGCGTTCGGCGAAATCACGATGCGCGATGATACGTGTCGGAATTTTGGCGCGCGCGGCGCGCTCAAGGCCCGCGGCGTCGGCGCGATTGGCGACGACCAGCACGATCTCGGCCGGATAGTCGCGCGCCGCACAGGCGTCGATCAGCGCCTGGAGATTGGAGCCGCGGCCCGAAATCAGCACGCCGGTCCTCAACCGGGCCACGCGCGCTCCGTGTTGATGAGATGGGCGCTGGCCTCGCCGGTACGCTTGACGATATGACCGATGCGGTGGACGCGTTCGCCAGCCTGGGTTAGCACGCGTGCGAAGGCGTCGGCCTGCGCCGGCCCAGCGATCGCGACCATGCCGATGCCGCAGTTGAAGGTGCGCGCCATTTCTGCGCGGGCGATGCCGGCGGTTTTTGCCAACCAAGCGAAGACTGGCGGCAACGTCCAGGTCGTGGCATCGAGCTCGGCGGCAAGGCCGTCGGGCAGCACGCGCGGAATGTTCTCCACCAAGCCGCCGCCGGTGATGTGCGCATAAGCCTTGACGCCACCGGCCTTGAGCGCCGCCAGGCACGGTTTCACGTATAGCCGTGTCGGCCGCAGCAGTTCCTCGGCCAGGGTATGCGACGCGGCAAATGGGGCCGGCGCGCCGTAGGAGAGGCCAGCCTCCTCGACGACGCGGCGCACCAGCGAAAAGCCGTTGGAGTGGAGGCCATCGGATTCGAGTCCCAGTACGATGTCGCCGGCTGTCACGGTCGTACCGTCGAGCGCCTGGCCGCGCTCGACCGCGCCGACCGCAAAGCCGGCCAGGTCGTAGTCGCCGACGGCATACATGCCGGGCATTTCAGCGGTCTCGCCGCCGACCAGCGCGCAGCCGACGGCGCGGCACGCGGCCGCGATGCTCTTGATGATGGTCGTTGCTTGCGCCACCGCGAGCTTGCCGGTCGCGAAGTAATCTAGGAAGAAGAGGGGCTCGGCCCCTTGAACGACCAGATCGTTGACGCACATCGCCACCAGGTCGATGCCGATCGTGTCGTGCTGGTTCGCGGCGATCGCGACTTTCAGCTTGGTGCCGACGCCGTCGGTGGTGGCGACCAGGATCGGATCGCGGTAGCCCGCCGCCTTGAGGTCGAACAGCGCACCGAAGCCGCCGAGTCCAGCCGCCGTTCCGGCGCGCGCCGTCGCCTTGGCGAACGGCGCAATGGCCTCGACCAGTGCGTCGCCGGCATCGATGTCGACTCCGGCGTCGCGATAGCTGCGGCTTTTCTTGGGGTCAGCCATTCGCGCGCTTTCTACGCCAGGACGGCGGCGATGAAAAGCCCGGCCATGATAGACTGCGGCAATGACAGCGCCCGCCCGGGCGGCCGCGGTTTGGCTCGCCGGTTTTTGCAGCTTCCTCGACCTGTACGCGCCGCAATCGATTCTACCGACGATCCGCGATCTTTATGGCGTCGATGCGGTTGCCGCCAGCCATATGATCAGCGCCACCACCTTGGCGGTTGCGCTTATTGCGCCGTTCACCGGTGCCGGCGCCGACCTGATCGGCCGCAAGTGCGTGATCGTCAGCGCCATGATTGCTCTGATCGTGCCCACGGTATTGGTCGCGATGTCGACGACGTTATCGGCGATGGTGTTCTGGCGTTTCGTTCAGGGTCTGCTGCTGCCGCCGATCTTCGTCGTTACAGTCGCCTATATCGGCGACGAGGTACCCATCGCTGAAGCAACCGGCGTCGCCGGCATCTATTTGTCGGGCAGTTGCTTCGGCGGCTTCTTCGGCCGGTTTCTCTGCGGCATGCTGGTGGGGCCGTATGGCATCCGCGGCGCGTTTCTCGGGCTCGCCGCGTTGACCGCAGTGGCCGCGGTTGGCGTCATTGTCTTGATGCCGCGCGAACGCCAATTCGTGGCCAGCGCCGGCCCGATGCACGCGCTGCGGCACATCATCGACCACGTCTTCAATCCGCAGCTCGGCGCGATCTTCGCCGTCGGTTTCGGCGTTCTGTTCTCGTTCGTCGCCACGTTCACCTACGTCAATTTCCACCTTGCGGCGCCGCCGTTCGATCTGTCGGCGGCCGCGCTCGGCGCGATCTTTGTCGTCTATCTGGTCGGCGTGGCAACGACGCCGCTCGCCGGACGGTTGGTGCGGCGCTTCGGCCGCCGGCGTTTGGTGCTCGGTGTGCTCGCTATCTGGATCTGCGGCTTGCTGCTGACGTTGACCGGCAGCCTGGCGGTAATCATCGCCGGCTTGGCGATCGGCGCCGGTTGCGGTTTCATCGTGCAGACGGCCGCGACTGCATCGGTCGCGGTTTCGGCACAGCGCGCGCGCTCGTCGGCGGTCGGCCTGTACGTCACATGTTATTACATCGGCGGCAGTCTCGGCGCGGTATTGCCCGGCTATGCGTGGAACCGCGCCGGCTGGCCCGGATGCGTCGCTGTTGTCGTCGCGATGCTGCTGCTCTTGGCCACGATCGTGCTGCGCTTCTGGCGCGAGCGGCATGGCTAGGGCGCGACGCCGAAACTTTAACCGCGTGGCCATCATGCGCGCCGCCGCGTCGATTGCGACCGTCACGATCGGGATGCTGCTGAGCGTTCCGGTCAACGCCGCGTCACGGAACGACCCAATCTTGGCACCAACAGCGCCGCGCTGACGCCGCAGCGGCATGACGTGGTCGTCGCCGCTGCTGCCGCGTTCAAGCAGAACGGCAAGACCCCGATCAAGCTGACCGGCTACACCGATACGTCGGGCTCGGCGCGCTCCAATCTTGCCTTGTCAAAGGCACCTGCCGAGACCGTCCGTAGCACGCTGGTACAACTGGGCGTGCCCAGGCCGACATTGGCGTCACATGGGAACGCGAGCCGATCCGCACGGGCCGACAGCTAATGGCGTGCGCGAGCCGCAAAATCTGCATATCGAGATCGTCATTCCGTAGGCGCAACACCGGGAAAGCGCGGAGGAAGGCCCGGATCCCACACCGGGCCTTCTTCTTTTTTTTTTCGGCGCGGGGTGGAAAAGGCCGGGGCGGTCGCTTTATGGTGTCGGCCGCGAGGCAGCCGTGACGATCCCATTTTCGCAGCCGTTCCACGAATTTGCGCGCGTCTTCGCCGACGCCAAGGCGAAGGAGCCATCCGAGCCTGAAGCGGCGACGCTGGCCACCGCGACACGCGATGGCCGGCCGTCGGCGCGCATGGTGCTTGTTAAGGCATCGGATGAGAAGGGCTTCGTCTTCTACACCAATTTTGGCAGCCGCAAGGCGAACGAGCTCGCCAACAATCCGCGTGCCGCGCTACTGTTTCATTGGAAGTCGCTGGCGCGTCAGGTGCGCGTCGAAGGCGCGATTGAAGCCGTGTCGTCGGCCGAAGCCGACGCCTATTTCGCGTCGCGGCCGCGCGAAAGCCAGCTTGCCGCCTGGGCCTCGCGTCAGTCGCAGGCGGTCGAAAGCCGCGCCGCGCTCGAGGCGCGTTTCCGCGACGCCGAAATGCGTTTTGCCGGCAAGACCGTGCCGCGGCCGGAGTTCTGGTCGGGCTATCGCCTGGCGCCGGATTATTTCGAATTCTGGACGTTCGGCCCGCACCGGCTGCATGATCGCGAGGCCTATATTCGGGACGGCAAGGGCTGGCGTAGCGAAAGGCTGTTCCCATGAGCGAGGCGATTCCACGCGAGGAATCGATGGAGCGCGTCGGCACGTTGATGCGTCGCGCGACCTATGCCTCAATCTCGGTCGCGGGGCTGCTGATGGCGGTGAAGCTCGGCGCGTGGGTCGAGACCAATTCGGTGAGCCTGTTGTCGAGTCTCATCGACTCGTTACTCGACGGCGCCGCATCGTTGGCGAACCTGATCGCGGTGCGCCAAGCGCTGGTGCCGCCCGATCGTGAGCATCGCTTCGGCCACGGCAAGGCCGAACCGCTGGCGAGCCTCGGCCAGGCGGCGTTTATCGCCGGCTCCGCCGTGTTGCTCCTGATCGAGGCGATCCAGCATTTGATCCATCCCCAGCCGATCACCAACACCGTGGCCGGCTTGGCGGTGATGGTCTTCGCCGTGGTCACGACCCTGGCGCTGGTGCTTTACCAGCGCTCGGTGGTCAAGCGCACCGGCTCGCTGCTGGTCAGCGTCGACGCCTTCCATTATCGCGCCGACCTGGTGCTCAACCTGGCGGTGATCGCGGCGCTGCTGCTGACGGTGGAATTCGGCTACGTGCTGATCGATCCGATCTTCGGCGGTGCCATCGCGCTGTGGATCATCTGGGGTGCATGGCAGGTCGCAAACCGCGCCATCATCCAGCTCATGGACCGCGAATTGCCCGATGCTGAGCGCGAGCGCATCCGCGCCATCGCGCTGGCGCATCCCGAGGTGCGCGCGGTGCATGACATGAAGACGCGCGCCGCTGGACCGATCTCGTTCATCCAGATCCATCTCGAGATGGACGGCAATCTGCCGCTGACCCAGGCACATCGCATCGCCGACGAGGTCGAAGCCAAGATCCTGGCGGCTTTTCCGCGCTCCGAAGTGATGATTCACCAAGACCCCGCCGGCATCAGCGAGCCGCGCGCGGCCTATAGCCGGTGAGCTTGCTTTCCTTTGCGCCGCCGGCCCCCTAATCTCGGCGCATGAGCGCCGAGCGCAAGACCATCCTGTTGACCGGGGCAAGCCGCGGCATCGGCCACGCCACCGTGAAGCGATTCAGCGACGCCGGCTGGCGCGTCATCACCTCATCGCGTGAGGAGGTGCCGCCGGAATGCAAGCGCGATCCCAACTGGACGCAGCACATCACCGCCGATCTTTCGCAAACGCAAGCCGTTGAAGGCTTCATCGGCGCGGTGCTGCAGGAACTGGGCGACGCTCCTTTGGGCGCGCTGGTGAACAACGCCGGCGTCTCGCCCAAGACGCCGTTCAAAGAGCGGCTCGGCTGCTTGAACGGCGATCTCGCTGACTGGCGTCAGGTGTTCCAGCTCAATTTCTTCACGCCGGTGATGCTGGCGCGCGGCTTGGCCGGCCCGTTGAGCAAGGGCCGGGGCACGATCGTCAATGTCACGTCGATCGCTGGCCACGCCGTCCATCCGTTCGCGGGCTCGGCCTATTCGACCTCCAAAGCGGCGCTGTCGGCGCTGACACGCGAAATGGCGGCGGAGTTCGCCGAGCTCGGCATCCGCGTCAACGCCGTGGCACCGGGCGAGATCGAGACCGCGATGCTGTCGCCCGAGACCGAAGTGCTGCTGCCGCGGATTCCGTTGCATCGGCTGGGGACACCCGAGGACGTCGCGGCGACGATTTTCTATCTGTGCTCGCCGGAATCGGCTTACGTCACCGGCACCGAAATTTTCGTCACCGGCGGCCAGCATCTATACTGAGCACTGAACGTACGTTGCGGAAGCCGCTAAGTCTTCGGCGGCGGCGCCGGGGGGATCGGTGTGCATGAGCAAGAGAAGCTGTTGCCCATCGGCACGCAGGTTGTGGTTGATCCGGTGGCGACGGCCGGTTGCGTTGGCTCGCTCGATCCGCAGCCGCTGAGCAAGCCGAGCATGAGCAACGCTGCCGCTGGACCGAGCGATGATTTGACGCGTCCGCGATCAAGCGCGACAAACGCCGGATCAAGCCTCATGCAATCCTCCTGTTGGCCTATTGCGCAGCGGCACGGGCGGGATCGAGCCTGCGCGCGCCACCCCGAATTCTAAAGGGGCGGCTCGGCGTCAATCCTGTGGCTTCGGCGTGACGCGGGCAGCCACGGGTTGGTCTTCAAATCGTGCGAGCTTGCCCTGCAACTGGGCGATGTCGGCGTCGAGCCAGTCGAGATAGGGCTGTGGCGCGCCGGTGTCATTGTTGCGCAGTTCGTTGAGCCGGTTGATCTCGTCCTCGACGATCTCCGCGATTTGCGCGACCTGGGCGGCGCGCTCGGCGGGCCCGAGATGGTGCAGGAAGCGCAACTTGAGCAGCAATGCCAGCCGCGTGAAGTCGCCAAGCGGTCCTTTGAGCCGCGCCTGCAATAAGCCGGTCAGGGCGGCGCGCCCGGCCGGCGTCAGGCTTAGCCGCGCATTGTCGGCCATGCCTCTGCCCTCGCTTGCGGACGCCAGGCCTTCGATGATCAGCGCTTCGAGCGACGTGCCCATGAGGTCGAGCGATGGCGCGGCGATACGGCCGGTGAACTGGCGGATTTGGGCCGCGAGATCGCCATAGCGCCGCGGGCCGTCGGCGAGGAAGCCGAGCGCCGCCAGCTTGATCGCCTCGGCGGGAATCAACGATTGGTCGCGGAACACCGGGCGCGTTCCACGCAGCGGTTCAGGCGACGCGACGGATCGGCAAGCGCGACCAAACGTCGGACAGCGCCGCCACCAGCGCCTCGATGTCTTGGTCGGAATGGAGCGGCGTCGGCGTGAAGCGCAGACGCTCGCCGCCGCGCGGCACGGTCGGGTAATTGATCGGCTGGACGTAGATGCGGTGGCGTTCGAGCAGATCGTCCGCCGCCTGCTTGCACAGCTGTGCGTCGCCGATCAGCACCGGCACGATATGGCTGTCGCTCGCCATCACCGGCAGCTTCGCCGCCGCGAGGCGCTGTTTCAGGCGCGCGGCACGCTCCTGGTGACGCTGGCGCAACTCGGCGGCGCCTTTGACGTAGCGGATGCTGGCGACGGCGCCGGCGGCAATCGCCGGCGGCAGCGCCGTCGTGAAGATGAAGCCCGGCGCGTAGCTGCGCAAGAAATCGACCAGCGCCACCGAGGCGGCGACATAGCCGCCCATCAGGCCGAAAGCCTTGGCGAGCGTTCCTTGAACGAGGTCGACGCGATCCATCACGCCATCACGCTCGGCGACACCGGCGCCGTGCGCGCCATAAAGGCCGACGGCATGTACCTCATCGAGATAGGTGAGGGCGCCATAGCGCTTCGCGACGTCGCACAGCTCGCCGATCGGCGCGATGTCGCCGTCCATGGAATAGACTGACTCAAACGCGACCAGCTTGGGGCGCGCTGGATCAGCGCTTTTGAGCAGGCGTTCGAGGTCCGCCGGGTCGTTATGCTGGAAGATCGCCTTTTCGGCGCGGCTATGCTGGATGCCTTGAATCATCGACGCGTGGTTCAGCGCATCGGAAAAGATGATGCAGCCAGGCAATTGCGAGCCGAGCGTCGCCAGCGCCGTCTCGTTGGCGACATAGCCCGAGGTGAACACCAGCGCCGCCGGTTTGCGATGCAACTCGGCGAGTTCGCGTTCGAGCGCGACGTGGTGGTGCGTCGTGCCCGAGATATTCCGAGTTCCACCGGCGCCGGCGCCGGTCTGGGCGAGGGCGTCGCGCATTGCTGCCAACACGTCAGGATGCTGGCCCATGCCAAGATAGTCGTTCGAGCACCAGACGGTGATGTCGCTGCCGCGCACATGGTCGCGGGCGCGCGGAAACGCGCCGGCGCGGCGTGCGATGTCGGCGAACACGCGATAGCGCCCTTCGGCCTTCAACGCATCGAGCCGGGTCCTGAAGAAGGCCTCGAAATCCATCGCGGGAGAGCGCCCCTCCGTCAAACTATCGAATGATTATAGACGTTTATGGGTTCCGGGTCAGGCCCGCAATGAGGCCCGTTGTCGCGGCGAAAGCCGCGCCGCGGTGTCGTCCAGAGCCTTGCCGAACCGGTCGAGCATCTCGTCGATTTCCCCTTCGCTGATCACCAGTGGCGGCGCGAAGGCCTGGGCATCGCCGATCTGTCGCAGGATCAGGCCATGCTTGTTGATCTCCGCCGTCAGGATATTGCCGGCGCCTTGACTGGGGTCGAATGGCGCCTTGGTCGCCTTGTCCGCGACCAGCTCGACACCGGCGACGAGGCCGAGGCCGCGGATCTCGCCGACCAGCGGATGGTTGGCGAAGCGCTGTCGCAACCCGTTCTGAAGCCGCGGTGCCACCTTTTGAACGTGACCGATGATGTCGCATTCCTCATAGATCTTGAGCGTTTCGATCGCCACCGCGCAGCACACCGGATGGCCCGAATAGGTATAGCCGTGCGCGAAGATACCGATCTTATCGCTTTCGTCGGCCAGCGCCTGATAGATCGGCTCGCTGACCACCGTCGCCGAGATCGGCAGGTAGGCCGACGACAGCGCCTTGGCGACGGTGATGATGTCTGGCTTAAGGTCAAAGGTCTCGGTGCCGAACATCTTGCCGGTACGGCCGAAGCCGGTGATGACCTCATCGGCGATGAACAGCACGTCGTGCTTCTTCAGCACCTTCTGGATTTTTTCGTAATAGGTGCGCGGCGGCACGATGACGCCGCCAGCGCCCATTACTGGCTCGGCGATGAAGGCGGCGACCGTTTCGGGGTCCTCGCGCTGGATCATTAGGTCGAGATTCTCCGCCAGCCGCGTGGCGAAATCCTCCTCGCTCTCGCCGGTGTGCGCGAAGCGATAGTGATGTGGGCAATCGGCGTGCCGGATATTGGCGATCGGCAAGTCGAACGAGCGGTGATTGTTGGGCAGGCCCGACAGGCTCGCGCTCGCCACGGTGACGCCGTGGTAGCTCTTGAGGCGGGCGATGATCTTCTTTTTGCGCGGACGGCCGCGCGCGTTGTTGTAGTACCAGACGATCTTGACCGCGGTGTCGTTCGCCTCGGAGCCCGAATTGTTGAAGAACGCGTGCGACATCTTCACCGGCATCATGGCGACGAGCCGCTCCGCCAGCTCGCCGACCACGTCGTGCGATTTGTGGTGGAACGAGTGATAGAAGCTGAGCTTGCGCATCTGCCGCGCCGCCGCCTCGATCAGACGCTCTTCGCCGAAGCCGAGCGACGTACACCACAGGCCAGCGCAGCCCTCGATGTATTCCTTCCCGGCTTCGTCCTTGACCCGGACGCCTTTGCCCTCGGTTATCAGCAGCTCGCCCTGGCGCTCCAGCCGGCGATGGTTGGAATAGGGGTGGAGATGGAAGGCGATGTCGCGGCTGGCGGCGGAGTTGCCTCGCTGCATGACGGAAATCCTTGTGGTCGGTGCGGAAGAGGGCTGTGGCTACTATTGGCCGTGGCGGCGGCTTCCGTCAAATCCGCACGCCAAAACGGTTGAGTCGCGCAACTTTCTGGACAGCGGACTGCGGCATCCCGTCGCAGTCAGCTTAAGAAGCAGTTCGATCGCTTCACCGATCCGACAGTATCGGAAATTTTTCCGGAAGCTTGTCCACAGCCCTATCCACAGATTGTGACAGTCTTGCGCAACTTGGCGCTGGCGTGCTCCATTGGCGCGGTTCCATCCTTCCCCGCCGCTGTTACCGATCTGACCGAAAGCCACGACATGCCCGGGTCGCCGCTCGACGACAAGGATTTTGCCAACCTCGACATGGACCGGGTCGTCGCCGATCCGGAATATCGCCGCCGGGTCATCGACCGTTTACGGCGCCATCCGCGCGTGGCGGGGCAGCGGCGTCAATCCTCGATGTTCTACGATCCGCCGCCGGCCGAAGAGGAATAGCTCAGCGCCGTTGGCGCGGATCGAGCGCCTGCTGTAGCCCGTCGCCGAGCAAGTTACACGCCATTACCGTCAGGAAGATCAGCGCGCCGGGATAGACGGCGAGCATCGGCGCCAGCGCGATGGTCTCCTCGGCGCCGGTCAGCATGTTGCCCCAGCTTGCGAGCGGCGGCGCGATGCCGAGACCGAGGAAGCTCAGTACCGATTCCAGCAGAATGATCTCGCCGACGGCGAGCGATGTCGCGACGATGATCGGCGTCGTCAAATTCGGCAGGATGTGTACCAGCATGATGCGCCGGTGACCGGCGCCGAGCGCTTCGGCGGCGCGGACGAAATCCTGCCGCTTCAACGACAGCGTCGTGCCGCGCACCAGACGCGCGACAGTCGTCCAGCCGACCAGCGTCACCAGCAAGATAATGCGGTAGAGGCTCATCGCTTCGGATTGCCGCAACGCCGCAGGCACGCCGATCTTTTGCAGGTCGGCGGCGGCCAAGACGACTAGCAGCGGCAGCAACGGCAACGCGATCACGCCGTCAGTCAGACGCATGAGCGCCGCGTCGAGCCGGCCGCCAAAATAACCGGCGACAAGGCCGATAGCGGTACCGAGCACGGCGGCGGCAAGTGCCGCGGTCAAGCCGACGAGCAGCGAGACGCGGCCGCCGTCGAGCAATCGCAGTAGCATGTCGCGGCCGAGTTCGTCGGTGCCGAGCGGATGACGCAACGACGGGCCGGCGAGGCGCTGATACAGGTCCACCGTGTCGGCGTGCGCGCCGAGTGCTTGTGCCAGCCATGGCGCCAGCAAGACCGCGAGCGCCAGCGCTAGCAGGACGCCGCCGCCGATGCGCACGCGCGGCTGCGACAGCGCGCTCATCGGTACGTAATCCGCGGATCGGTCACGGCGTAGGCAAGATCGGCAGCAAAATTGGCCAGCAACGTCATCAGGGTCGCGAACAGCAGGCCGGCGAGCGCGAGGTTGTAGTCGTTGCCGAGCACGGCGTCGTAGATCAGCTTGCCCATGCCGGGATAGCTGAACATCGTCTCGGTGACCAATGCGCCGGAGAACAGCGAGCCGAAAGACAGGGCCACCACCGTGATCAGCGGAATAAGCGCGTTCCTGAACGCATGGCGTGTCAGGATGCGCGCTTCACCGGCGCCTTTGGCGCGCGCCGTGCGGATGTAGTCGTGGTTCAGTGTGTCGATCATCGCCGCGCGCATGTAACGCAGCTGCGGTCCGAAATTGACCAGAGTCAGGGTGATCACCGGCAGTACCAGATGATCGGCGCGATCGGCAACGCCGCCAGCGCCGATGGTCGTCGCGCCGCCAGGCGGCAGCCAGCCGAGCTGCACGGCGAATACCAGGATCAGCATGAGCGCGAGCCAGAACGACGGCACCGAGATGGTCGCGAAGCTGGCGAAATTGGCTGCGTTGTCGAGCCACGAGCCGGGCCGCCGCGCCGCGATCAGGCCGATCGGCCAGGCGAGCGCGAGCGTGAGCGCGAAGCTCGCGCCCATGAGCAGTGCTGTATTGCCGAGGCGCGGCAACAACACTGTCAGCACCGGCTGGGCATAGAGGCGGGAATAGCCGAAATCGCCGTGCAACGCAGCGCCGGCCCACGCCGCGTAACGCTCCAACAGCGGCTTGTCGAGGCCGTAGAGCGCCTTGAGCCGCGCCGCGTCGGTTATCGTCAGGTGCGGATTGGAGGCGATCATCAAATCGACCGGATCGCCGGGCATCAGGCCGATCAGCGCATAGATCACCAGCGACATGATCGCCAGGACGATCAGAATTTCGACGGTTCGCCGGGCGGCGAAGCGGCTCATTGCGTGCGCGCCTGTGCGTCGCGGCCGACGGCGCGCCACTGCTCGACCCAGAGCGTCGAGGGATATTCATGCCCGGTTGGCGTTAGGCCGACGAGCCACTTCGGCAGGATGAAGGGCTCGGCGCGGAAGAACAGCGGCAATGCCGGCAGTTCCTCGGCATAGAGCGCCTGCAACCGCTGCCATAAGGCCGCCCGCTTCGGTCGGTCGAGCTCGACCTCGATCGCATCCAACAGGTGATCGGCCTCGGCGTTGCGCCAGCCGACGAAGTTCTCGCCGCTCCAATTGTTGGCGGGCGAGGGAATCTCGTCCGAGCGCAGCTCGGCGCGCGGCACGTCCTCGGGCGCCGCGGACCAGGCGAACATGCCCATTTGGAACTTGCGCTTGATCATGCTGTCGCCGAACAGAACCCGCGCCGGTTGATTGGCCAGGCGCACCTCGATGCCCACGGCACGCCATTGGCTCTGTAGGACCTCCTCGACCAGCTCGCGCGAGCGGTTGCCGGCTGTGGTCGCCAGCGTCAGCGTCAGCGGCTGGCCGGCGGCGTTGCGACGTACATCGTTGCCGGTCGCATGCCAGCCGGCCGCGTCCAACAGCGCTTTCGCCTTCACCGGATCGTACGGATATTTCGGCGCGTCGGCGGAATAGATCCAGTCAAGCGTCGGCACGAAGCTGTCGGCGACGGGATCGCGGCCGGCGAATAGCTCCTGGCCGATCGCCTTGCGGTCGACGGCATAGAGCAGGGCACGGCGGACGCGCACGTCCGCGAGGATAGGATCGTCGAGGTTAAGATCGATATGTTCGTATTCGAGCCCGGGCTTGTAGATGATATTGAACCTGCCGCTGTGGCGTTTTGCAAACGCCAAGGCCTCGTCGAGCGGCAGGCCGAGTTCGCCCGGCACCATGTCGAGGCCGCCGGCCAGCAGATTGGCTTCGAGCGAGGCAGTGTTTTCGGCCGCCCACACGACGATGCGGCTGAAATAAGGTGGCGGACCGCCCCAGGCCGGATTGCGCTCGAGCACGATGTGCGAACCGGGCGACACTTCGGTGATGCGGTAAGGGCCGTCATAAAGTCCGTGTGCAGTCGGATCGGTATCGTAGCGCGAGCGGATGCGATACTGCGCCGGATCGGCGAAGGCGGCGCGCTCGATCCGCGCCGGGAGAATCTCGAAATCGTTGAGTGCGGCGTAATCGAACGTCAGGCGGTCCATGTCGATGGTGAAGGTGCGGGCGTCGACCGCCTTGACGTCGATCATGCGGCGATAGAGCTCGCCCTCGGCGACGCCGGTCTGCGGATTGCGTCCGACCTGCCAGGAGAAGATCACGTCGTCCGTGGTGACCGGCGAGCCGTCATCCCAGCGCGCGTCGGCCTTGAGCGTGTACGTGAGGCGGACACCGGTCTTGCCGCCGGGCAGGGCAATCTTCTGCGCGAGTCCGTTGGCGAAGCTCGGCAGCGTCTCGCACAGCATGCAGACCAGCTGCCAGTTGGTGTCGTAGGTGGTGAGCGGCCGGCGTACCATGCCGAGCACGTAGCTCTTGGCCACCATCGGGTTGATCAGCGGATTGAGCGTCGCTGGAAACTGGCTGATGCCGATGGCGAGCTCGTCGGCGCGTTCGGCGCTGTGCGCGGCCGCCGGAAGCAGCAGGCAGAGGATGACCAGGAGGACTCGCCGCATTCTGCGCGGCGAGGATAGCAGACCGGACCGGCAGGCTTAAGCGCGCTTGCCTTTGCGGCTGGTAAGGCGGCGCGGCAGCAGCGCATCGCTGCTGTTGCCGTAAAGCACGTCGTAGGTGCGCAGGCCGTCGCGTGCGTCGAGGAAATCCTGCACCTGCTCGTCGAGTGACAGCGTCATGAGCTTGGCGCGCGAACCGCGGCCGCGGCGTATCGCGATCGTGTCGGTATTCGGCATCAGAGCCCCCTTCAGCATGCTTCCCTAAAAAGCAGGCTAAAGGCGCAGAGGTTTCTAAATAGTTTACCCGGCTTTTCGCGCGGAAATGCCGGGTTTTTCGGCGCTGCCGCCGGCAAATTTGGGCATGACCGCTTCGCTGAACAGGCGTAGCGACCGATCGGCGGCGGCATACGGCAGGTCGTTGAAGTTGACCTGTAACGAGGCGACCTCGAAGCCGCCGACCTCGTCGTTGTAGCGCGCGATCTGCTCGGCAATCTCGTCCGGCGAACCAATCCAGGCGCCGCCGCTTTTGACCTGCGTGTCGATGGTTTCCTTGGCCAGGATCTCGGCGATCTTGTCGTAACCGGGGTAATCCTTGGAACTCATCGAGCCCCAGTCCGCCGTCGCGGCGGCAATCGCTTTTAGATAGCGGTTGAGCGGGTCGCGCGCGACCTCGAAGGCCTGTTGCCGCGTTTCGGCGCAATACATATGGAAAGCGAGCATTATACGGCCGCGGCCAGCATGGCCGGCCTGCTTCCAGGCATCGCGATAGAGGCCGAGCAGTTCCTTCATCTTTCCGCCCGCCATCGGAATGCCCATGATCGCGTGGCCGGCCTTGCCGGCGGCGACGAAGCTTTCGGGCGTGGCGATGGCGGCGACCCAGAAGGGCGGACGCGGCTTTTGCGTCGGCCGCGGCAGTGACGTGACGTTTTCGAAGCTGTGAAACTTGCCGATATGGCTGGCCGTGTCCTGTTCGAGCAGGATACGCACCTGTTCCATGCCCTCGGCGAAACGCTCGCGGCTTTCGTTGACGCTGACCTTGAAGTTGGCGAACTCGTAGGGAAGGAAGGCGCGGGCGAAGCCGACTTCGAGCCGGCCGCCGGAGATCGCATCGAGCATGCCGATCTCGCCGGCAAGCTTGAGCGGATTGTTGAAGATCGGCAGCACCGCACCGGTGATCAGCCGCGCGGTCTTGGTGCGTTGCGCCGCCGCCGACAGGAAGACGATCGGGTTCGGCGTATAACCGCCGTAGGCCCGGAAGTAATGCTCGACGGTGCGGATATGGGCCCAGCCATAGCGATCGGCGTTGTCGACGAGCCGTAGGCACTCGTCGAAATATTGCGCGCCGGATTTCTGGTCCGGACCGACGCAGGGGAAAAACTGCATGCCGAATTCCATGGCGCCTCCCAGTTGGCCAGCGGCAGCGATCTTTGGAAATTAGATTGAATACTGATTATCAGTACACTGTCAAGTTGTCGTCCGGCGGTCGCCGTGCTAGAGGAAGACGCCATGGCCATTCTCGAACTGCATGCCGCGCCGGGCCACCTCATCCGCCGCCTGCAACAGATCGCGGTCGCGCTGTTCATGGCCGAGACCGGCGCTTACGATCTGACGCCGCTGCAATATGCGGCGCTGCTCGGCATCCGCGAGAATCCGGGTTGCAATCAGACGACACTGGCGAATTACGTCGCACTCGACCGCTCGACAATCGCCGACGTGGTCGAGCGGCTGGAAAGCAAGGCGCTGATCCGGCGGAAACCGGGCACGCACGACCGGCGCACCAAGCGGCTCGAACTGACCGCGGCCGGCCGAAAATTGGTGGTTGCTGCCTCGTCCGCGGTGGGCGCGGTGCAGGACGCCATCCTGGCGCCCCTCAAGGCGGCCGAACGGGCGGTTTTCATGGCTTTGCTGCGGCGCCTCGTGCACCTTAACAACGAACGCAGCCGCGCGCCGTTGCGCTTGAATGGCGAGGAATCGCGCCCACGTAAGACGGCGTGATCTACACCATCGGCCATTCAACGCGCAGCCTGGACGAGTTCCTCGCCCTGCTGCGCGAGCACGGTGTCGCGTGCCTGGTCGATGTGCGCAGCATTCCGCGTTCAGGTCGCTATCCGCATTTCAATGGTGACGCGTTGGCGCCGGCTTTGCAGACGGCGAACATCACCTACCGTCATATGCCGGGGCTGGGCGGCCGCCGGGGCCGCGCGAAAGGCGCACCGTCACGCAACACCTTCTGGCGCGAGGAAGGCTTCCGCAATTTCGCCGACTATGCCGAGGGTTCCACTTTTGCCGCGGCGCTCGCCGAGTTGCGCGCGCTCGCACGCGAGCGGCCGGTGGCGATCATGTGCGCGGAAGCCGTGTGGTGGCGCTGCCATCGCCGGATCATCAGCGACTACCTCGTCGCCGCGGGCGAGGAGGTCCGCCACATCATGGGTCCGGGCAAGAGTGAGGTTGCAACCCTGACGCCCGAGGCGCGGGCGCTGTCTGGCGGGGCGTTGCGGTACGCCGCCGCCGATCTGCTCGATGGTGTCGAGGGCGAGCCTAGACGCTAGGCTGCGCTGGTCGGCCGCTGCCGGGCGAGCTTCTCGGATTGCGCCAACGTCTGCTGAAGCCGGCCGTCCGCCTGATAGATCATCTTGGCGAAGGCGCGCAGGAACGTGTCGGTACGTGGCAACTGGAATAGAGTCTCCTCGTCCTCGCCCTCCGCACGCGCCGAAATCACGACGACGTTGTCCTGCGGCGTCAGGATGAGCTCGCTGAGCGCCACGCCCGGCCCGGTGACGTATTCGACCAGACGCTGCGGCCGGTCTTCGTTCCGGGCGATCGTCATGCGGTACGGCACGCGGCTCGAGGCGCACTCGATCAGGGCGCGGGTGAACGGCGACAGAAAGGTCTCGTCGAAGCCGAGCACGGCCGTCGCCTTTTCATCCGACGCGGTCGAACGGATTTCGAGCGTTGCCCATAGCGACGCGCGGCCGCCGAAATAATCGACCGAGGCGAGGTCGAGATTGACGGAATCGATCGGCTGCGGCGGCGAAATGGCACGGCTGCAGAGGAAGGCGAAACACGCTGGCTCGCGTTTGAGGCTGAGCGTCGTCGCCGCTTCGAGATTGCAGTCCGGCAGGGCGTGCGTCGAATAGTTCACCGATGCCTCCCTCACATGCCTCCAATTTTAGGCAATCCGCGTTAAGGGAAGCATAACGCCAGGGAACTGGCCCAAAAGTCGCCCGTTCCCGGCCGATTTCGCGATTGCGGGGCTTAAAAGACCAAACGCCCGCCGGCCAGCAGCAGCGTCGCCGCCAGCACGAGGCGCAAAGCGGCGTCGGGAACCCGGCTGGCGACATAGCTGCCGAGGACGATGCCCGGCAGCGAGCCGAGTAGCAGGGCGCCGAGCAAGTGCCAATGAATCGAGCCCAGCATCCAATGACCCATGCCTGCGATCAGCGTCAGCGGCACCGCATGCGCGATGTCCGAGCCGACGATGCGCGCCACCGGCAGGCGCGGGTAAAGCAGCACCAAGGCCGTCGTGCCAAGAGCGCCGGCACCGACCGAGGAAATCGGCACCAATACGCCCAGGGCCGCGCCGGCGCCGATGGTGAGCCATCGGACGCGCTTCGGTTCGAGCGTAGCGAGGCGGTCGCCGTACCAGCGCACGATCCGGCTGCGGAAAATCAGCACAAAGGCGGACGCGAACAGCGCGCAGCCGAGCACGACGGTGATAAGCCCGTGCGCCGCCATGCCCCCGAGGTCCAGCCGCGACAGGCCGAACAGGGTGATCCCCGTCATCGGCACGCTGCCGAGCGCGAGCAAGCCGACGATCGGCCAATCGATTGTGTGGGTGAAGCCGTGCATCGCCGTTCCCGCGGTCTTGGTGGCCGCGGCGTACAGCAGGTCGGTACCAACGGCGGTGGCTGGCGAGATGCCGAACAGCAGGATCAGCAGCGGCGTCATCAGCGAGCCGCCACCGACGCCGGTCATGCCGACGAGCATGCCGACGATGAAGCCGCACACCGGATAGGCCAGGATAAATGCGTGATGGAGCATAATCCGGTTTCCTCAGCCCTCGATCATACCAGCGGCGACGGTCGCGTGTGTCTGTTCATCGATCAGGATCAGCGCGCCGGTCGCGCGGTTGATCCGATAGGGATCGAACGCCAGCGGTGCCGCTGCCACAATACGAACACGGGCGATGTCGTTCCGAACCAAGCCGGTCGCCGGCACGGGAGCCAGTGTTGTCACGTCGAGCCGGTGGGCGATTTCCTTGATGTGGGCAAAGGCGGTGCGGGTGCTAACTTTGATCAGATAGCGGCGTCCAGTCGCGAACGGCTCGTCGTCGAACCAGCAGATGGTGGCGTCGAGGCGGGTGGCCACCTTCGGCGCAGCGCTTGGGTGAACCAAAATGTCGCCACGGGCGATGTCGACGGCTCCGTCGATTTCGATGCCGATCGATTGTGGCGCGGCCGCGTCGTCGAGCGCACCGTCATAGGTCGCGATGGCACGTACGCGGGTGGTGACGCCGGAGGGCAGGGCAACGATCGGATCGCCGACCGCGATCCGGCCGGATTCGATGCGGCCCAGATACCGGCGATATTGACCCGCCGTCGTTGTCATGCGCCGGACCAACTGCACGGGCAAGCGAAACGGCAGATCGTTGACCCCGGCCGCCGGCGGTAAGCCCTCCAGGATCGTCAGCAGCGGTTCGCCGTCGTACCAGGGCAGGCGTTCGCTGCGTACAACCACGTTGTCGCCGAACTTCGCCGACAGCGGCACCACGATCGGTGGCTCGGCGCCAAGCGTCGCGGCGAACGCCTTGACCGCGCCGGCGACTGCGTCGAACGGCGCGCGCGCGAAATCCACCAGGTCCATCTTGTTCACCGCGATCACCAGGTGCCGGATGCCGAGCAGATGCGCGAGGAAAAGATGGCGGCGGGTCTGGGTGGTCATGCCGTTGCGTGCATCGACAAGGATCACGGCGGCATCGGCGGTGCTTGCGCCGGTTACCATGTTACGCGTGTACTGCTCGTGGCCGGGCGTGTCCGCGATGATAAACTTGCGCCGCGGCGTCGCGAAATAACGGTAGGCAACGTCGATGGTGATGCCTTGCTCACGCTCGGCGACCAGGCCGTCGGTCAGCAGCGAGAGATCGGCCACGGCTTCGCCGTTGCGCGCGGCGATGCGCGCGAGCGCGGCGAGCTGATCGTTCGGCACGGCGCCGGCGTCGTGCAGCAGCCGGCCGATGAGCGAGCTCTTGCCGTCGTCGACGCTGCCGGCCGTGGTAAAACGCAGCAGCCGCGGATCGTTACCGGGAGAAAGCGACATTAAAAATATCCGGCGCGCTTGCGTTCTTCCATCGAGGCGTCGGAAGTCCGGTCGTCGAGCCGGGTCGCGCCGCGTTCGCTGATGCGCGCGGTCATAATTTCCGCGACGACCTCGTCGGCGGTTGCGGCCGGCGATTCCACCGGCAGGGTGCACGAAATATCGCCGACGGTGCGGAACCGGACGAGGCGGGTTTCGGTCGGCTCGTGGTCGGCGATCACGGCCCCATCCACCACCGGCACCAGCGCCCCGCCGCGCAACGCGACGCGCCGTGAGTGAGCGTAATAAAGCGATGGCAGTTCGATGTTCTCGCGGGCGATGTACTGCCACACGTCGAGCTCGGTCCAATTACTGAGCGGAAAGACGCGCAT
>Ga0126371_10001185_pt1 | contig 21927 bp, 17 predicted proteins | sample PanSoiMetaPlot_4_FD_110145 | JGI IMG/M metagenome (GOLD analysis project Ga0126371, IMG submission 110145) | Tropical forest soil microbial communities from Panama - MetaG Plot_4 | ecosystem: Environmental > Terrestrial > Soil > Tropical forest > Bulk soil | place: Panama | collected 2016-02-17 | reverse complement strand
GAATGTGCCGTCACCGTTGTTGTGGTACAGGACTGCGCCATTCAGGTAGGTGATATAGAGGTCGTCGTTGCCATCGTTGTCGTAATCCCCCACTGCCGCCCCGAAGCCCCAACCACAATGATCGATGCCGGACCTGGCGGTAACATCGGTGAACGTCCCGTTACGATTGTTGTGGTACAGCTTTGGGGAATGGCACTTACCAGCTTTGAAATCTCCGATCTCGGAGCCGTTCACGAGTAAGATGTCAACCCATCCATCGTTGTCGTAATCGAAGGCCGCGACGCCGCCGCACATCGAATCCATGATGTACAGCTTTTCCGGTCCGCCACAGGTGAGGTGAAAATCAATTCCTGCCGTGCTGGTCACATCAACAAAAGATATGCTGGGCATAGCCGACTTCCCTCGAATGGACGATGACGCGGTACGAGCAGGCTTATGGGACGGCGAAGTTTGTTGCGGAAGCGATTCACTTGAGAGCCAGGCAATGCTAGCTGCCGCCGCGGCAAAAACGAGCACCCATCTAAGATCACGAACTTTCCCGATCATTGGATGGGCCCGGCCGCCATCCCGCCGGTCACAGGCTGCGCCTTATTTAGCGAAGTAAAGGTTTCCAGTTCCTGCGCGGCTTCTTCGTTTCTTCCCAGCCTTTCAAGTGCGCGAGACAATTGATAGTGGGGCGTGGGGTTCGAAGGTTTCAGTTCCGCTGCGCGACGCAATGCCGGAACCGCCTGCTGGGCGTCACCTCTCAGGAGTAAGGCTTTGCCTAAATCATAAAATGCATCAGCATTCCCGGGTTCAAGCTGTGCGGCTTTCTGTAGATACTCGATAGCCGATTTCCACAATCCGGTAGAGAGCTGGCAATGACCGAGCTGATACAAGGCAGTAGCATTGCTCGGCGAACGCTGGATTTCCTTTTCGTACTCGGCGACCGCTTCTTCATTTCTGCCGAGACTCTCGTAAGCAAACCCAAGGTGGTAATGCACCAACCGAAGACTCGGTTGCAGCCGCGAAGCCTTCTGAAATTGCTTTATCGCCTGCACACTCCGATTCGTATTTTGATATGCACGCCCCAATAGCACGTGGGGCAATGCCGCTCTGGGATCAAGCTTAACGGCGACCTCCAGTTCCGTTGCAGCATCAGAATACTGATCGTCGGACAACAGCACCAGCGCTAGGTCAAAGTGAATGTCGTACTGCGAAGGATCCAACTTTGCGGCATGTTGCAACTCGGGAATCGCGAGGTCGTTCTTATGTTGCTTGAAATAAGCCAAACCTAACCAATGGAGCAGTTCGGGATCATTGGGCCACCGCGTCAGTGCTGCCTTTGCGATACGTTCTGCATCAGTTATGCGACCCAGCTGCAGATAGCTCAGTAGCAGACCGCGGTTCACGTCTTTGCGGTTCGGGCCGATTTGCTGTGCGCTCTCAAACAGACGTGCCGCCCGGTTGAAGTCTTCAGCTTGAAGCGCTGCTTGACCTTGATGGAGAAGGTCTGCCAGCTGCTCGTCCTGCGCTGGTGCGATTGGCGCACATAGCAATACTGCCGCGAAGGCAGCCGCGACTAGAACCGCCGCTTCGCCCGCGGGACAGAACCCGAGTCTACGCAACCAGGTGAATCGCAACAGCAGGCTCCTACTCAGCTGAGTCGATATGCTAAATAAACAACCGCGAAAAAAATTCTCAATGTTTGGTATTTTCTCCGGGGACCTTGGCTCGTTCGCGGGACCCATCTGATCCACGTCCGAGGCGTTCGTAGGCGTGTGCCAAGGCGAGATGTGCGCCATCGAACCCAGGCAAGCGACCTGCAGCGATTTCCAAGTGGACGGCCGAAGTATTGAAGTCACCAGCCTTCATCAGGCTTATACCCATCGCGTAGTGGGCCCACGCGGAATCAGGCTGAAGTTCAATCGCCTTGTGCAAATACGGAACGGAGTCTGCATATCGTTGCTGCTGCGCCAGGGCGGCTCCCATTCCATAGTGCGCGAGGTAACTCGTGGGCTGGATATCAATGACCTGCCGCAGTGTGAGGATCGCCTGGTCCGGATTTCCGTCTTGCAAATCAAGGATGGCAGCCATCGTTTTGTTGATGGAAGCGATAGCATCTTTTGGGTCGCTTCCCTCCGCCGCCACATTCACTCCGGCACCAGACCTCTGCAATCCTACGTATCCCAGAGAAGCCAGTTTCTGCATTTCACTGGGAGTCAAGTCCGATCCCGCAGATCTCGATGCACTATTACCCAGATGACTATCAAAGGTCTGTAACTGCAAGGCCATCGTTTCGAGCGTCGCCTTTGCACTCGCTGCTAGATTGTGCATTGCTCCCGGATCACTCGAGAGGTCGTACAACTCGGGTTTCGGCGCACGTATGTATAGATATTTTCCCGCACGCCATGACTCGAGCACGCTGCATCCAAAGGCGCGCTTTGAGAATTCGCTACGGGAATACACCGGCTGATCGGCTTGCGCCGTGGCCTGTGCAATTCGAATCAGCGACTGACCCTGCATTTGCGCCGGAATCGGAATACCAGCTTCCGCCAGCACGGTGGGAGCAATATCCAATAGACGAGCGCGATTCTTCGTCCGTTTCCCCGCCATCTGGTTCTTCGGAAGCTTTAGTAGAAGCGGCACATGAATCGTCTCGTCGTAAAGGAAAACTCCGTGCGTATCTTCTCCGTGGTCCCCCATGCTCTCGCCATGGGTCGAGGCAACCACAATCACCGAATCGTCATAGAGAGACTGGGCCCGCAGCAGAGTCAACAATCTACCGACTGCCGTATCCGCTGCCGCAATTGCGCGATCGTAAGTACTGCCGCTGACACCAGCGGGGTCCTGCAGATGCATCCACAAAAACAGAGGGCGGTGCTTGTTGTTTGTCAGCCACTTGCCGGCGCGCGTCGCCACCTCGTTACCGTGGCGTTCCACGGATTGGAATCGGCTTTCGCCTTTCTCCGGCTCGCGAAAGCCCGCATCGTATAAATCAAAACCGCGGTCATAGCCCTGGTATGGACCGTTCCGCGGATCCAGCAGAAAGGATGCGACAAAGGCCGCGGTCTGGTAGCCGTTGGCGTGAAACAGAACCGGCAGATATGGGAGCGTGGCAGGAAGATGAGTTCCAAACTCGCTTGCCTGATGCGTTTGCGGATACGTGCCCGTCAGAATGGTTGCGGTCGAGATGATCGTTGTGGGTGCCTGAGCATAAGCCTGTGCGAAGACGATCCCCTGATGCGCTAATCCGTCCAGCTTAGGGGTAAGGCCGCCGCGCGCGCCAAGAAACCCCATGCGGTCTTCGCGGGTGGAGTCCAGAGTGATAAGAATGATGTTCGCTTTCTTCGCAGCCCAAGAGTCGCCCGACGAAACAAGAAGCGTTAGAATGGCGAGCAAGAACCAGGATCCCAGACTCCGCAGCATATGAGAAGTCTAGCAGTGTTCTGAAATCGTGTCACAATTGACCAAGGAAACTCCGAGGATTCGCTCTCTGAAAAAACTCTGGGTGCTGTGCTTCTTCATCTTGCTGGTTAGCGGGGTGGCAATACTGCTATCGTGCCGGTCCGCCCCTGCGACTTCTGAGGCGAGCCGACGGCTGATCATTCTCGGCATCGATGGGATGGATCCGCAACTTCTGCGTCGCTTCGTCGGCGAAGGAAAATTGCCCAATTTCGCCAAATTGGAGGCCGAGGGCGACTTCCGCCCGTTGACAACGAGTATTCCGCCGCAGAGTCCGGTGGCATGGTCGAATCTCATCACTGGAATGAATGCGGGTGGTCATGGGATCTTCGACTTCATTCATCGCGATCCGAAGACGCTGAGCCTTTACTTTTCCGCCTCAAAAGTTGAGGGACCGAAACACGCTATACACCTGGGGAATTGGTCCATCCCGCTAGGCGGGGGCAGCGCAGAGCAACTGCGGCAAGGCGTCGCCTTTTGGCAGATCCTCGACCAGCACGGGATTCCAAACGCGATATTCCGTATTCCTTCAAATTTTCCGCCGGTACCCACCAAGGGACGAACCCTCTCGGGCATGGGGACGCCGGACCTGCGCGGTACGTACGGCACATTTTCCTTTTACACCGATGATCCAATAGCAACTCCGGGCGCCGTCGAAGGCGGACAAGTCGTTCCCGTTCAGGTAGAGAATTATCGAGTGACAGCCAACCTGATCGGCCCCGATAATTCGTTTTTGAGAGGCAACTCTGCTGCTACGGAACCATTCTCGGTTGCCGTAGACCCCATTGAATCTGTGGTTAGAATCAGCGTGCAGGATCAGGAATTCGTGCTTCGAGAGGGTGAGTGGAGTCACTGGATCCGCATCGAGTTTCGGCTAGTTCCTCTCTTTGCCAACGTAAAAGGCATGTGTCGCTTCTATCTCAAGCAGGCGCACCCTCGTTTTCAACTGTACGTATCGCCCATCAATATGGATCCCGCCGATCCGGCGCTGCCGATTTCAACGCCATCCAGCTATTCGCGTTTACTGACAGACGAAGCCGGGGAATTCCACACACAGGGGATTGCCGAAGACACCAAAGCACTCTCCGATGGAGTGCTCGACGACAAGGAATATCTGCAGCAGGCACGGACGGTGTTGGCGGAGCATCGTCGCATTTTCGATGCGGAATTTCCCAAGTTCAATCAGGGACTGTTCTTCTTCTATTTCTCCAGCCTCGACCTGAATTCTCACATGTTCTGGCGCTTGATGGACCCACGACATCCGGAATACGATGCAACCCTCGCAGACCAGAACGGCTCCGCGATTGCCGATTTTTATCAGCAGATGGACCAGGTTCTCGGAGAAGTGCTACCTCACATTGATGATCGGACACTTTTGCTTGTGGTTTCAGATCACGGATTTGCTCCTTACTATCGTTCCTTCAACCTGAATACGTGGCTACTGAACAACGGGTACATTAAGCTCGAGAACAACACCCCTGATTCAAGCGAACCGTTTGCAAATGTAGACTGGACTCAAACACGCGCCTACGGCCTTGGCCTGAATGGCCTTTATCTCAACCTGCGCGGCCGCGAAAAGAACGGAATTGTTGAACCTGGAACTCAGGCCGACCTCTTGATGGCCGAGCTTCGAGCAAAGTTGCTCGCGTTTCAGGATCCTAAGTCGAAGCAGCAGGTGATCACACGTGTGGACCTTGCCTCCGAGGCCTATCAAGGACGATACGCAAGATCAGGTCCGGATATGCTCGTGGGTTACAATCGCGGCTACCGCGCAGGATGGCAAACGATTCTGGGTTCGTTTCCACCCGAAGAACTCGAAGATAACTCCAATCCCTGGAGCGGCGACCATTGCATGGATTACACACTCGTACCGGGGGTCTTGCTCAGCAACCGGAAGATTGTTGCCAAGACGCCGGCATTGACGGACATCGCGCCGACGATCCTCGCGGAGTTTGGAATCGCGAAAGGAAAAGGTATGATTGGTCAATCCGTCTTTCAGCCGGCCGGATCCCAGTAGGATTTTGACCAAACAAGAATTGAGGTTCAGCGCAATGTTCGGGTCTCACAAGGTGAAGCTGGAGGGCGAGTTGCTGGAGAAAGTGAAGCAATGTGCGGATGAGTGCGGCTACTCCTCCATTGACGAATTTGTTGTGCACGCTGTTGAGAAGGAAATAAATAAGGTGTTTCCGCCCGGCGAAAAGGGCAACTCGTCGAAGGAAGTCGTGAGAAAACGACTGCAAGGGCTTGGGTACATCGAGTAGTGGGTCTGCTCTTTAACGTCCCTATGGGCTCTCTTGGAATCAATGTTCCTTCCGGAATTGTTCTCGGCATTTCGCTCGTCGTTGCGCTAGTGATGGTGTTGGTGTTCGGCTACACCTCCGACCAGAAAGCAATTCACAAGGCAAAGGATCGGCTCAAAGCTCACCTACTCGCGCTGCGCCTCTTTCAGGATCAAATTCGGGTAGTTCTGCGTTCCTATGTGCGCATAGTGCTGGCTACCGGGAATTATCTTCGGCTGGCATTCAAACCTTTGCTGTTTGTGATTGTGCCCATCACGTTTCTGATCGTGCAGGTCGACCGATACATGGGATCAAAGCCGCTTTCCACCGGCCAGAGCTTCCTGATTAACGCTCGCATTGATGGTCCAGATTTGCTCAATCAGGCGTCGCTCCGGCTGCCGACAGGCTTGGCCAGCACCGCTCCCCCGGTACATGACTCTGCGGAGAACAAAATTACCTGGAGAGTGATCGCCGAAAGAGCTGGAAAATACGCGGTCAACATTCAAGTCGCGGACCAGCTTTTCGCAAAACGTGTGGTCGTCGGCTCCGGTGTGCAACGCCTCTCGCCCGTACGCCTTCGGGGAAAGTTCTGGGAACGCTTTTTTGTTTCGGCGGAGCCTGCCTTGCCCGCAAACAAATCGGTCGAAGCCATTCAGGTGCAGTACCCTGCCCGCGAGATTGCGTTCGCCGGCGTGGAATGGAACTGGATGTGGCTTTTCTTCCTTTTGTCGTTGGCCGCAGGCCTTCTTTTCAAGACTGTCCTGGGGATTGAAATATGACATTTGGCCGCAAAGTCTTGGCTGAACGCCGTCGGTTCCCGGCGTGTCTCGCATTGCTGGCACTCTTTGTGCTTTGTCCAGTTCGCAGCCATGCCTACGCGGGCCCCGGCGCCGGATTCGCGGTGCTCTCCTCCTTCTGGGCTCTCTTCGTCGCGTTTCTTTATTCGGTGTACGCCTTTCTTGTGTGGCCCTTTCGCCAGTTGTTCCGACTCCTGCGACATCGGAACGTCTATGCCAGAGCACAGATCAAACGTGCGGTAATTCTCGGGTTCGACGGGATGGACCCGGAATTAAGTGAACGATTTATCGCCGAAGGAAGGCTGCCGAATTTGGCGAAGTTACGCGATCAAGGCACCTTCCGGAAGTTGAGCACCACCTACCCAGCTATTTCTCCTGTTGCGTGGTCGACGTTCATGACGGGAGTCAATCCTGGCAAGCACAATATCTATGATTTTCTTGCTCGCGATCTCGGCAATTACCTGCCATACCTCTCCTCCGCTGAGATCAAAGGACCGAAGCGCAGCTTAAAAATCGGAAAACATAATATTCCACTCGGCGGGCCCAGGGTCAAAGGAATGCGCCGCGGAATACCGTTCTGGCATTGGTTGGGCGAGGCAGGCATATTCTGCTCGGTTCTTCGCGTACCGGTGACGTTTCCACCTGAGAAGTTTTCTGGCGTCCTTCTTTCTGGCATGTGCGTCCCCGACTTGAAAGGAAGCCAGGGAACATTTTGTTTCTGTACTACCCGGACGAGTAGCGACAAGTTTCGCGAAGGAGGTGTTCGCGTTCCCATCGACCGCACGGGATCATCCTACATCTCATACATCCCCGGCCCGGAGAATCCTTGGGACGGCGACTCGGGCAATGAACTGAGAATAAAATTCGAAATCTGCCCCGAGCCCGCTGAGAATCAAGCCCGCTTCACTGTTGACTCCGAAGCTTTTACCCTGAAAGTCGGAGAGTATTCGGAGTGGATTCCGCTGAAATTCAAAGCTGGCCTTGGTTTCAGTGCGCATGGTATCTCACGCTTTTATCTTAAGGAGATCTCCCCTGAAGTCGAAGTCTATGTCACCCCCGTGAACATCGATCCGGGCAGGCCTGATCTGCCCATCTCTCACCCAGTTACCTACTCCATTTACCTTGAAAAGATGTTTGGTCCTTATGCAACGCTGGGACTGGCGGAAGATACCTGGGCCTTGAACGAAAAGGTTCTGGACGATGAGGCGTTCCTAGCGCAGTGCTATGCCAATCACGCAGACCGTGAGAGCATGCTCTTCGACGCACTTGAAAAGACGCGGCAGGGCCTCTGTGCTTGTGTGTTCGACACAACCGACCGAGTGCAACACATGTTCTGGCGTTATCTAGACGAGAATCATCCCGCCGCGCGCGAGGTTCCTCGCGCTCAGAGACCCGCTGTCATTCAGGACTTGTATGCCCGCATGGATGAACTCATTGGTCGCGTCATGAAACAAATCGATAGCCAAACTCTGCTCATGATTGTGTCCGATCATGGCTTCAAGTCATTTGCCCGCTGCCTCAATCTGAATGCCTGGTTACATCAGGCCGGATATCTCGAACTGAAACCGGGCAAGACGGAGAGTGGAGACTGGTTTTACGATGTCGACTGGTCTCGCACACGTGCCTACACCATGGGCTTGAACGGACTTTATCTCAACTTGAAGGGCCGAGAGCGAGAAGGTATTGTCGAGCCAGGAGTCGAAGCCGAATCCTTGAAAGACGAGCTGCGTTGCAAGCTCAACGGACTTGTCGATCCGACATCCGGACGCATAGGTATCACCGGAGTCTTCGATTGCGAAGCGGTGTATGCGGGACCTTACGTGGACAACGCGCCGGACTTGATCGTCGGTTATGCCGACGGCTATCGTGCCTCGTGGGACTCTGTCATGGGCAAAGTCACCAGCCAGATTTTTGAGGACAACCTCAAAGCGTGGAGTGGCGATCATTGCGTCGATCCGCGGCTGGTCCCCGGAGTCCTTTTCTGCAATCACAAGATTAGCGAGGAGAAGCCCGCCATTGTCGACGTAGCGCCGACCGTTCTGAAATTGTTCGGCCTCGCTCTGCCTGGATATCTCGATGGCAAGCCCTGGACGGTCAGAATTTCGACAAACCGGCCCGTTGAATTCTCATCCTCAGCATGAACCAGCAGCCATCGGTCGATCACATGACCAAGGACGAATCGTGATCACTATTGTTTCAGGATTGCCACGGTCTGGTACGTCTCTGATGATGCAAATGCTGGCCGCCGGAGGACTTTCCATTCTCACCGACCAAGAACGCCAGCCCGACATCGACAATCCTCGCGGCTACTGCGAATGGGAACCTGTCAAGCTGCTGCCCAAGAACCCCAAACGCATCGACGAAGCGGAAGGCAGAGCGGTCAAAGTTATCTCGCAACTCCTCTTTTCCCTTCCCCGAGGGAGAGATTACAAGCTCATCTTCATGGAGCGCCCGCTTCGAGAGGTCCTTGCCTCGCAAGATGAAATGCTGATGCGGCGCGGATCGACCGACTTGGTTGATCATGCCTTGCTGACTCAAGCATTCCATGCACACATGCAGCAAGTTATCTCCTGGCTCGAACTGAGAAAGGAAATTCCTGTTTGTCGCATGGGCTTTCGAAAAGTTCTAAGCGACCCTTCCAGCTGTGCCCAAACCATCTGCGACTTTCTCGAGGTGAACTTGAATCGGGAGGCAATGGCGCGCGCAGTAGAGATTTCACTGTACCGCAATCGCTGAAATAGTCCGGCCGGTCCAGCGCAAAATCATCCCTAGTCCTCGTGAGGAGATGTTATGTGCACGGTCGAGCAGAAACGCCGATCCTTTCGTTGCAGTGTTGGTGTCGTCAGCATCAGCCCAGCGTTTCCCCAGAGCATCATAGGAGTTCTGCTCAATGGCTTGATTGGGATCGAGATGCCTAGTTCCTCCCCCAACAGCTGCAAGGCGTGCAATGCTCGGCTCTTGATAGCCGTTGCCCGATAGGGACGTGAGATGATTTTCGTACAATAAACGTACAATGGAATTGGCAATGGTTGCCTTGTTGGCCCTTTTCGGCAAACGAGGAATCAATAAGTTGCGCTGTGTCAACACCTTGAATAGTTCGACGCCCGCCGCCTCCACCATAATTATTAATTAGACAGTACAACCGAATACATGCACTGTGAGCACCGACCGGTTGAGGGGCAATCGTTCGTGTTCGACACCTGCACCCGCCAGCACTGAAATCGCAGGGACGCGATACAGAATCTCGTCACGGTGGCGACTCAGTGTTGTCTACAACGTTTATGCTGCTTTCTACTCTACCTTCGCCTTCTGTGAATCTGGTTCAGGCGCAGCCAATTCAATCCTCCACACTGGACCGTCCTCGGAGAGCGGTCCTTCGAATTCCACAAACGTCGGCGCTTCGCTCTTTGCAAGCCACACATGTATGTCTGGCGGCTGCTTGCCAACTAGTGGAGCGATGACGCCTGCCGGACCTTGAATTTTCGTTTTCACAATGTAGTGCTGTGCCTTTTGCGTCATCCAGCCAACTTTAATTGTCTTTTCCGGACCAGGGACGATCTCCCACTTGACAACTCGCGGCTTCGTAGAAGCTGCTACGAACGAGACCGTGGTCCCCGCCGACGGGTCCACGTTTTTCGAAAGGACAAAAAGCAATCCGTTCGAGACATCTTCTGGCAGATCGAGGTGTTTCGTCGTTGTTTTTTCCCGACCTTTCTCGGTGGTTCGAACCGTAATCGTGCCGGTTCGCACATCAATCCAGCTTTCACTCGCCTGCTTGAACGAGGGCCCTTTCTGCTCCACCTGATCACTCACCAGTTGAAACTTGCCACGTTGCGTAAACTTCGTGATCTCTTCATAAAAGGATCCGTCTTTAAACTCAAATCGCAAATCGTCCACCAAAAGCCCATCCGGCTTCATTACTTGCTTGTAGTCGCCGTAGGCGAGCGCTTGTCCGTCTAGATTTCGCAGCACTAGAAACCCGAGAGCCACGCCTTCGATGTGTTTCACAGGAATCTGCTCGGCGATCAATCCGCTCCCCTGGATGATCAGGATCCAGGCGGCAACAAGGAAACAGGGCTTACACCGGAGAACACGCATATAAATTCCCATTCAGCTGGCAAGATTTGAAAACAAATTCGTCACCAATCACGATGCATTTGCTTGGTCAGCCGTCAACAAGAATGTTGGTGAAAATTACAGGCTTTTGACATTTATGGAGCGACACTCCAGAGATTGCTGCGATATACGAACGGAACATCAGAAAGGAGATTGAGTCACTTAGTGGCTGGATCCGGTCCGAAGATCGATAAACAATCTTGCGATTTCATCTCTGCCGCGCGGTTTTTGTCTGGAGATCTGTAGTGAGATCAGGAACCTTCTCCGATGCAACTGCACCGGCAAGGTGTCCGCGTAGCTCACTGCTGATCGCAGTTCCGATCGCGTAAGCGGCACGGGCGTTTGGATGTCGATCCCAAGGCAAGCGCCACGACGAATCGATGTCGACAAAGACGTAAGAAATGCCCGCGTCGTCGAGAATCCGGCGACGCAATACCTGTTCGGGTTGCTCTTCATGCCCAAACTGCAGCACGACAAGAAGAGGCGTTGCCCCGTGCGCTCGTGCCAATTCGTTGGTGGCACGAAGCACCGCCTGCGTCACCGTTACACCACGTTCGACAGTCGTGTCGGCTCGGTACGGCACGATCAACTTTGCTAGCGATAAGAGACGGGAGCGCTGTTCTGCCGGCAGCCACACAAGCCCCGGACCAAGATGGGGTCGATCCTGGTCGAGGTTTCGCCCGAACAGTGCCGTCATGAATAGCGACACTACGGCTACCGGTTGGCGAAAACGAGGCAGTTCCGACTGCAATCTCATATACGCTTGATCGTTACCATAGCCGTGGACTGCTAGATTTGCAGTCTGTACTCCCATCATCGCGCCGACTTGCGCAGGTATGCTCTCTTCATAGTTGAGCCCTTCACCGAACATCACAGACTCACCTGTAAACAAAATCGTTGGTCGTTCAGGATCCACCGGTTCGTCCATGCGACTGACGCGATATCCGCAGCGATCGATGGCGTAGCTGATGACACGGCCTCCGATGATCTTGTGTCCAGTGCGGTTCGGCAGCCAGGTCCAGCCAAGCTTTGCGTCGAGCAGGCGACGTGGTTCATCTTCTGGGGACAACCATTCCGCCGGTCTTAGGTGAACGCGGCGCAGCATCAGGTTGCTCGCACCCAGTGCCAAGAGCGTGGCCATGACGATATGGACCGCGCGGACTGGTGATCGAGAGGCGAAGCGTCCGGCACGTGACCGCACAACAGTCACAAGCCATAGGCCTAAAGCGGCCATGAGCAATCGACCGAACGTTTGCAGCACCACGTACCAATGCCGCGGCAAGAAGAAGGACGGAACAAAATGCCGATCAAGGAAGTGCTGATTAGCGACTATTGCGCAGACGAGGAACGTGCCACCGATCGATGACACGACGATCTCGGCAATCAAACGTGCCCCGAAATGTTCGGACCCTTGCTCACGAACTGGAGGCATGGTTTCCAAATCCACTTCGAATCAGTTGATGCGCGCAGCCACAGACCCGGATGTTGTCTTGAGTCAAACGATTGTCAAAGTTAGTCCGTAGTCAGACGAGTCTGGATTGTACGCCGCAAGATCAATGCAGTGAGGTCAGTTTTTGTCAAAACTACGGACAAACAATTGACAAGTTTTTGACCTTTTCATACCCAAAGTTCGTATCTCATGCTCATGATGGATTCTGCGCGATCCCATGAGCGCTCCACCGTTTTTGATCGAATGTTGGCCCCGGTACATCGCTGGATCTGGAGCGATGCGAACCGGCGCGTGCAAAAACTGTTCCGCTTCGGCGAAACCGAAACCGACGGAGGACGCGATATCTTACGCGCGGCCGAGGTTACTTCAGATCCCCTCTTGCGACGACTATATCTGGAGCACGCGATCGATGAATTTCGTCACGGCGTTCTGTTCCGTCACCGGGCAGCAGCACTGTTGAAGGCCTCTACATCCCGTTCCACTCCCGGGTTCAAGGGCGAGTGGCTTGCCCCCGGCGGCCATGGTCTCGATGATCTACAAGTTGACGGTGAATCGGATTGTGACATGCTGGCGTTTCTTCACCTATCGGAGAAAGCAGCTGCCAGCCGCTTCTCCATTTATCGCGACGTGATGGAGCACGATTTGCCGACGCGCGCCATTTTCGAAGAGATTCTGCACGACGAGACTTTTCATATGAACTACACGTTGACACAACTCGTCCGAGTTGAACCCCAGCGGCATAGTCGTCATTTGTGGCGTGCGCGCCTCAGCCGGCTTTGGAAGGCTTACCTACGTCTGGCTACGGGCCTGGCGGGAATCCTGGGTTCAACGCTACTAACGATTCAGTACTTTGTCCTGCTACCACCATTCGCCTGGCTGGCAAGGCGTGCTGCGCGCCGAGAACGGTGTGGATGGACGATCGTTTCGTCCGAACGGAGCAATTCCCTCGAAAGGCAATATTGAAATGAATATTCTTGGGATTTCGGCGCATTACCACGATTCAGCGGCGGCTCTGGTTGTCGACGGTGTGCCCGCCTGCGCTGTCCAAGAGGAACGCTTATCTCGGCACAAGGGCGATGCTGCCTTTCCTCTGATGGCGGTCGAAGCATGCCTTCAGCAAACAGGGATCGAGCCCGATGAACTGGACGCCGTAGTCTTCTACGAACGCCCGATGCTGAAGTTTGATCGCGTACTGACCTGCTCGTTACGTGCCTTTCCTCAATCATGGCGAGCGTTTCCCAAAGCGATGAAGAATTTGCTCGGTGAAAAAGTGTGGATGCGCGGGATTATTTCATCGCACTTAGGCGTGCCCGGGCGCAAGATTCTGTTTACTGAGCATCATCAATCGCACGCTGCAACGGCGTTCCTAACCGCGCCAACGCGTCACGCGGCAATTATGACGGCCGACGCCGTGGGGGAGTGGGCAACACTTTCGGTCGGCGACGGCGAACGACAGTCAAACGGTCCCACCAGGATTAGGCGCTTTCGGGAAATCAGGTTTCCTCATTCTTTGGGAATGCTCTATTCGACATTCACCGCATATCTCGGCTTCAAAGTGAATGAGGATGAATACAAGGTTATGGGCCTTGCTGCTTATGGACGTCCTACGATGCTCGAGCAAGTCCGTAGGGTGATACACAGCACCCCCGATGGGGCGTTCGCTCTCGATTTGGATTATTTCGAGTTTCACACCACCGCGGAGCGATCTTATTCATCGCGATTCGTCGACCTTCTTGGTCCGCCGCGACGCCCATACGAACCGATTGATCTGAGCACCGCGGAAGGTCGGCGATTTGCCGATTGCGCTGCCAGCGTGCAGCTAGTTCTGGAAGACACGCTCGTGGAACTTGCCCGAGCGCTCCAGCGGGAAACCGGTTTGACCGATTTGTGCCTGGGAGGAGGTGTGGCCTTAAATGGCGTGGCAAATGCACGTCTCCTCGCGGAATCAGGCTTTGAGCGCATATTTGTCCCGCCTGCGCCGGGTGATGCGGGGTGCGCAATTGGGGCGGCACTCTATTGCGACCGCATTCACTTTGGAAATCCGGATCGCGATCTGCCCGATCATCCTTTTTGGGGACCTGCAGTGGATGGATCTGAGTTAGCACGGCTCGCGCGAGAAGACGGACACTTTGCCGAGGAGTTGCAAGACGGCGCTCTGATCGACCAGGTTGCTGATGATCTAGCCGCCGACCGCATCGTTGGGTGGATGGAGGGCGCTCTTGAATTCGGGCCGCGTGCGCTCGGCCATCGCAGTATCTTCGCTGCGCCCCACACGGCCGAAATGCGAGATCGGCTCAACCGGGAAATCAAATATCGGGAACCATTTCGGCCCTTTGCACCGGTCGTGCCCATCGAAGCCGCGACGCGATACTTCGACATTCCAGAAGGCGGCGTTCGCTTGGCTCGTTTTATGTCTGGGGTATTTCCGGTTCGCAAGGAATGGCGCTCGCAGCTCGGGGCAATCACCCATGTGGATGGGACAGCGCGAGTACAGGTGCTGGAAGCTTCGATGGCACCAAGGCTGCACGCATTGTTGGGAGCGTACGGGCAACGCACGGGTATACCGGTGCTCCTCAACACATCATTTAACCTCGCGGGAGAACCGATTGTGAATCGAGCGGTCGAAGGGTACTCGACATTCCTGCGCTGCAAGATCGATGTTCTGGTTGCGGGAGGGACTCGATTGCGGAAGCGCACCTCAACAATGGAAAACACACAGTCCGAGAGAACGAAGGAGCAGGTTGCATGATTAAGACACGCGGTAGGACGCGCCGCGGACTCATCGTGTTTGGCAGCACGTTCGGATCCATGGCACAGCTCGCACGGGGATTATGGCAAAGTGATTCTGACAAGCGCTGGCTCATGCCGCTGGCTATCTTTCTGTGCGTGACCGGGCTGCTGCTCATCTTGGCCACAGCGGTTGAAGCACTGGCTCCGTTTATCTACTCAATCTGGTAATCCGTGGACGCACTGATAGAGCTATTAGCCTGTCTAAAATGTGCGGGGCCGCTTAGTAACGATTTGTGTTGTTGCAACTGCGGCATGTGTTACGAGGCGCCCGCTGGCATCCCTAACTTACGATTACCGGGCGACAGCCGAACCGAAATAGTGCGCCGCTTTTATGAGGGGGCGCCCTTTCCCGGCTATCCGCCATGTGCCAGCTTGAGTTGGTTACGAGCGCGCGCAATGCGGAGCGAGTTCGCGCGCCTCATTGACCTAGCGATTCCTGGGAATGCGCGCATCGTCGAGATTGGGTGTGGCACCGGCCAGATGAGCTTGTACTTAGCACGTGCTGATAGGGTCGTGATTGCCGCCGATGTCGCACGTGCCTCGCTCAGGCTAGGGGCTGAGATGGCACGGCGGTTCAACCTGGATCAGGTGCAGTTCGTTGAAACTGACTTGCATCGTCCAGGGCTGCGGGCGGGTGCTTTCGATGTCGTTTACTCATCTGGGGTGTTGCACCATTCCCCAGATCCGAGTGCGGCATTCGCTCGCATCGTGCACCTGGCGCGCCCGGGCGGGATGATAGTTCTTGGAGTCTACAACTCGTTCGCACGCATTCCTCTGCGGGCCCGACGCTTCGTCGCGCGGCTGTCTGGGTACCGATTTATCCCGTGCGATGCGGTATTGCGCGATCGTGAAAGTGACCCAGCACGGCGCAAGGCGTGGCTGCAAGACCAATATCAGCATCCCGAGGAACACCGTCACACCCTCGCCGAGATCCAAGGCTGGTTTGCTGAGAATGACGTCGAGTATTTACGCGCATATCCAAGCGCAGTATTGGGTGAAGAGTCGGAAGAGTTGTTCTCAGGCGCTCCAGATAACTGGCGCGTTGAGGGGTGGCTCGCTCAGATTGGATGGATGAAAACTCTTGGACACGAGGGTGGTCTTTTCATTACTGTCGGCAGACGCGCTTAGAGATTAAGCATTGGCCATTGGCGCACGCGCATTTCCAGGTTCCGCGCCGATTCAGTACCGATCCATAGGCTCGCGGCGATCGTGACGCACCCCGCATACCCTTCCGAACAAGATAGTGACAGAAAAACAGCCGCGAGCATGATTGTTTGCGAGACAATAAACCACTAATCGTCGAGTCGAGCCAGTAAAAGTTTGATTTGCAATGTCTGCCGCAACGCTATTTCCGGCGCCTCTTCGCATCCTCACAACCGACGCATGGCTCCTCTTTGTCACTCGCTTCACTCGGCTGTTTGCCTATGGCGCGCTCTCCGTGATTCTCGTTTTCTATCTGATAAGTCTGGGACTCAGTGAATCGCAGAGTGGACTCGTTCTTGCACTGACACTTGCGGGAGATATCGCCGTTTCGTTGTATCTCACGACGCGCGCAGACCGAATGGGTCGACGCCGGATGTTGCTGGTAGGAGCTATCTTGATGGCGCTCGCTGGCCTTGCGTTTGCAGTCACGAGCAACCTGATCTACCTCATCATTGCAGGCACGATTGGAGTTATCAGCCCAAGCGGCCATGAGGTGGGCCCTTTCCTTTCGATCGAGCAGGCGTCCTTGTCCCACCTGATACCGCCCTCTTCTCGCACAGAAGTGTTCGCCTGGTACACGCTGACCGGTTCGATGGCCACCGCGCTGGGCGCTCTCTTTGGTGGCGTCGTCACTCAATTCTTGCAGCAGCGGTTGATGACGCCGATGGCGAGTTATCGATCCATCGTGCTTCTCTATGCTTTTCTCGGGATTATCCTGGCTTGCCTGTTCACTCGAATCTCATCGCTTGTCGAGGTGAACAACCATTTGGATGGTCAGGTGGTTAGTTTCATGGGACTGGGTCAATCCCGGAATGTCGTATTGAAGTTGTCAGGACTTTTCGCGCTCGATGCATTCGGAGGCGGCTTCGTGATCCAGAGCTTCGCGGCCTATTGGTTTTATCTTAGATTCGGAGCAGAACCGAAAACGCTGGGTGGAATCTTCTTCTGGGCCAACGTTTTTGCGGGAATTTCCGCCTTACTTGCTTCGCGCCTCGCGAGTCGCATTGGATTGGTACGTACGATGGTCGTCACACACCTGCCTTCCAATCTTCTACTCATCGCCGTGCCGTTGATGCCAACCCTTTCGCTCGCGGTTCTTGTCCTCCTCCTCCGTTTCTGCATCAGCCAAATGGACGTTCCCACAAGGCAGTCGTATACCATGGCCGTAGTTGAGGCCAGAGAGCGGTCTGCTGCCGGAGGATTCACAGGAGTAGCGCGTACCACGGGTGCGGCGATCAGTCCATTGCTCGCTGGCTTCCTCTTCGCTCGTCCTGGCCTCATCAACCTGCCTTTCTACATCGCCGGCACCCTAAAGGTCGTCTACGACCTCCTTCTCTATTTCGCCTTCCGACGACTTCACCCGCCGGAAGAAGCTAGCGGCGAATAGAAAGGAATTATGGCGATTTTTCTCGGCTCGAAGCACTAATCAAGGGATCGTCTGCCGATACTCATTGTTGTACTCATTGTTGTAGCTGCGGGCCTGAATAGGGCTTCCGTCTTGCTGAACACATTTCGGAGGTGCCCGATCATGGGGAGGTCTCGCATTGTGGTCCGGGCAGCACTGACACAGAGCATCCAATCGAGATCGTCCCTCGGACCCTGCTGATAGACTGCGTTGGCCAGAAGGGTCTTATTGTCAACACATCATCATCAGGGAATATGGACGGTGGCTTCGTCGTTGCGTGCCATGCGCTCACTCCGCGGATGGCCTAATCGAAGCCGTAGAGAGCAATCGGGGCGGCTGGATCTTGGGACTGCAATGGCATCCCGAACGGTGGCGAGACGAATCATCCGGAACAATCATGCAGCGCAACCTTAGTGCTTGTAACCCACGACCAGTCGAGATGCACGTACAACCGAAGTTGAAATGAGAGTCTAGGTAGCTCCCCGGGAAGCAAAACCAGTGACTTGTTATCGGCGTCAATGCGTGGGAAGTGACCCCATGTAGCCCCGTTTGGCAATCTTTCGAAGCTTTAGTCCTCGTCTCGGAACGCGACTCGGCTTGATGAATCAATATAAGATCGCGGGGCTGATGCAAGTTCCAGCTACGCTCCGGCCCGAGTAGTTCGTCGCAACAGTTGTTGTATCGGGCATTACTGCTGAAATGTTCAATCCCCGCGCCGGCGGGACTTGAGCGGCGGAGGGTCGCAAAGCGCAACTTACGATAAATTCAGCACGGTCGGAAGTAATGTCGTGGACGTCGGCATCGGTGTCCGAATTCGGGCACGAATGTCCTTAAACGGGCAACGGAGGAAGAGCTCATTACCTGTAAGTGACTTAAAATGTGACGCCTAGGATTGGCAGCACCGCTGCTATATCGGCGGAATAGGGGTGAATCATGTCGTTTGCTCGCGATCTTCGATTTGCGATCTACTCGTTAGCGCGCACTCCGGGGTTGGCCTGCGCCGTGATCCTCACGCTGGCCCTGGGTATCGGCGCCAACGCCGCTATCTTTACGCTGGTGCGAGGGGTCCTGCTGCGACCGCTGGTTAATCGCGACGAAGATCGCCTGATTTACATCCGGCAGAGTTCCCCGGGCATAGGGGCGGAGAACGACCGATTTTCGGTGCCCGAAATGCAGGACTTGCGCGCCAGTGTGAAATCGGTCAGCGAGTTTGGCGACTTTTCGACGATCGGGTTCACGATGCTCGGGCTGGGTGAGCCGCGTGAGGTTCGCGCCGGCGTTGTGGGTGGCACCTACTTCGAAGTCATGGGCTTACGCCCCGTGCTCGGGCGGTTGCTCGACATGCGCGATGACGGCCCCAATGCTGCGGGCGCAGCGGTGCTTACCTACCGCTTCTGGACCACAGCGCTTCACAGCGATCCGTCGGTGATCGGAAAGCAGGTCCGGTTTGATACGCGAAGTGCCACGATCGTTGGCGTGCTCGAGCCCTCGGTCCCCTACCCCGCGGATACCGAACTCATCGCGAACGTCGTGACCAGCCCGCATCATCTCTCTGCGACGATGGTCACTGGCCGTGTTCATCGCATGACCGAATTGTTTGGGCGTCTTGCTCCTGGAGTCTCTCTCGATCAAGCGCGAGCGGAGTTGCGGACGGCATACTCCGCGATGAAGAAAGCTCATCCCGAAGCGTACCCTGCGGGCGGGCAATTCACCATCGAAGCCAAGCGGTTGCGCGATGAGATCACATCGGGTGCTCGTACCGTATTGCTGGTACTGCTCGCTGCTTCGGGTCTCGTGTTCATTATTGCGTGTTGCAATGTGGCGAATCTGATTCTGGCGCGGACCGTGCGCCGCGAAGCGGAATTGGCGGTGCGTACGGCACTTGGCGCAAGCACGGGCACGTTGCGCCGCCTGCTCCTGGCGGAAAGTTTGCTGCTCTGCGCCGTAGGCGCAATTCTTGGGGTGGTGAGCGCGAGTCCGATGGTCAACATCCTGGCGCGGTACGCTTCGCGCTTCTCCGTGCGCGCGCTCGACTTGAAGGTTGACTCAAGCATGCTCTGGCTCGGCGCAGGCCTGGCGATCGTGGCGTCAGTGCTCCTGGCATTCGTGCCGCGGCTGCCCACTGCCAACACATCGCAAGGCGTCAACCTCAGCAGCGGAGGCGTGCGCATCACCGGGGGGACGAACCGGCGGCTGCGCATCTTTGCTGTCACACAGATTGCGGCCTCGTTCATGCTGCTGGCTGGCGCGAGCATGCTGATCAAAACGCTCCTCACTCTGCAAGCCGCCCAAACAGGTTTTGACATGCATCGCGTGCTGGCGATGGACTTGCCCGTGATGTCGTATGGCAAGACTCCGGATCAGATCATCAATTTTTATCGGGACGTAATCCGCCGCATCAAGGAAGTGCCGGGAGTTGACGGAGTCGCCGAAGGCACCACCGTGCCCTGGCGGGACGCGGCCGGCTTCGGTCCAGGATTTCAATTCACCGGCGAAGGTCACGTGAAAGGCAGTCGCGAAGAGGATCCGCTGGCACAGTTCCGCGCAGTTTCGCCTGGATTTTTCGCGGCGCTCGGCGTGCCCATCACCGAGGGCCGGGACTTCAACGACCATGACGGGCGCGGCGGCGAGCCTGTAGTGATCATCAGTCAAAGTGTCGCGCAGCGGATGTTCCCCGGCCAAGACGCCCTCAATCGCCACATTCTGTGGACCGATCCGGTGATGGATTTCATCAGCATGAGCAAAGGACCGCGTCGGATTGTCGGGGTCGCCGCTGATGTCGATGATGAGCACCTCATCCCCGGAGCGGCACTCACCATCTATCATCCCTTCGGCCAGGTGCCGGATAATCTTTCCGACAACGGCGTCAGCATCTTTGGCGGGCGCCTCTTCGTACACACGCGAATCGATCCTTATGTTCTGCTCACACCGGTCACGCGCGTTGTGCGTGAGATGTCGGTTGATCAGCCCGTCGAGCATGCCTCCACGCTCGAAGACATTCGCGCCGAAGTGCTCACCCCAGATCGACTCAACACAATTGTGTTCGGCGGATTCGCCGCAGTTGCTTTGGCCATTGCCATTGTGGGTGTGGCGGGCGTGCTCGCCTTCTCCGTTAGCGCACGTACTCGTGAGTTCGGTATCCGCCTCGCAGTCGGCTCGCAACGTCGGCACCTGCTGACCCGTGTCATCGCTGAAGGAGCCGCGATGGCGGGAGCTGGTGTGATTGGTGGCGCGGCAGTCGGGTACTGGCTTGCACGACTCGCGGGCAGGTTTTTCCTGGAGATCAAAATGCCGGGCCTTTTGCCCGTCATCATTGCCGCGTTTGTGTTGATGGCAGTCGCGGTTGTGGCGTCGGTGTTGCCCGCGGCACGCGCAGCCCGGGTCGATGTGATGCAAGCGCTACGCTCGGAGTGACTGCGTCAGAGTATCGGTCACTCCGAATGCGCTAACCGCCCGCCAGCTGGCCCGCTTTTGATCAACCATGAGCCCATTCTGCTGCGCAATCGCTGTTCGATGCGAAAGTCCCTGTGCGCCTTGCAGCTTTTCAATTGTCTGTATGAATTGATCTTGCTCATAACGATGATTCACCTTTTACAAAACATTCCTGAGACGCTTTTGAATATCGTTATCAATGTGCTTGATCGCTTTCTGCTTCCCTCGTTTGCCTTTCGTACTCATGTATCTTCATACCGCTTTTTCGGAATTCTGGCCGAACGAGAAATCCGAATATCAGCGCATGGCTTATTAGAAGCGCAGGCACGATCGCGGTCACGAAAAAAGGTAGCTCCCAGCGCTCCCGGTTGGAGCCCGAAATGCGGGCCGTTGTAAAAAGCCAGTGGCAAGTCAGCGCTGCCCCAAAGATTAAAAAACCACGCGCCCGCGATTGCCCAGGATGCCCCCTGCAGCAATGCGACGGTTGCGATAATAGCCAGGACGCCGGCGACGAAATCGCCATAGGCCGCGGGTGCCGCAAATGCGGCCGGCAGCGACGGCGAGACGACTTCCGGCACCAGGAAGCTGAGCCCAACCAATCTGAACATGTGGGGCGCCACCAGAGCTGCAAGCGCCCGGTTGCGTCCGAGGCTCCCGAGCCGCGGCCAGACGTAGAACTTCGCCACGATGCCGGAGCTTACCATGCTCATTAACGCGCTGATTCCGAAGATTGCGAGAGTGTTCATAAGATTCCTCCTGGATGGTTCAGACTTTCCGTTCGGCTTTCGTTGGGATTCAGTGGGCTGTTGCTGTGTCACGAACCTGCTGCTTCAGCTCCGTCGAGTCGCGCACGGACTGTCTGCATCCGACCTTCAAAGCTGTTGAGTGGGGTCACGGTCGTTTCCATCCGCGGCCACACGGGAAGACTCGTCAACAGATCATCCACCTCTTGCGCTGATTCAGCCTTCACGAGCAATGCGAGCGCCACTGACCCGCTGACGGCTCCGCCGG
>Ga0126371_10001184_pt1 | contig 21930 bp, 21 predicted proteins | sample PanSoiMetaPlot_4_FD_110145 | JGI IMG/M metagenome (GOLD analysis project Ga0126371, IMG submission 110145) | Tropical forest soil microbial communities from Panama - MetaG Plot_4 | ecosystem: Environmental > Terrestrial > Soil > Tropical forest > Bulk soil | place: Panama | collected 2016-02-17 | reverse complement strand
TTACCGACTGGTTCGTCGTCGCGCTTTACTTCCTGTTTAATCTCGGGATTGGGCTTTACTACAAGAGCCGCGCGGGAAAAAACGTAACTGAGTTTTTTCTCTCCGGGCGCAATGTGCCGTGGTGGCTTGCTGGGACTTCGATGGTTGCGACAACATTCGCAGCCGATACGCCGCTGGCCGTGACAGGGATGGTCGCGATGGGCGGCGTCGCGGGCAATTGGCTGTGGTGGAATTTTGTCGCGAGCGGCATGCTCACCGTGTTCTTCTACGCGCGGCTGTGGCGCCGTTCCGGCGTAATGACCGACATCGAGTTTTCCGAGATTCGCTACTCGGGCAAGCCGGCGGCGTTTCTGCGCGGATTTCGCGCCCTCTATCTTGGCATTCCGATCAATTGCATCATCCTCGGCTGGGTGAACCTTGCGATGGTCAAGATTCTCGGCCTCATCTTGGGGGTCGACAAGCTGCAAGCGCTATTGATCGTGATGGGATTGATCGCGCTCACGTCGTTCATCTCGACGCTCTCCGGGTTGTGGGGCGTGCTGGTGACCGATCTGTTTCAGTTCGTCATCAAGATGGGGATGGTGACGGCGCTAGCTGTGTTCGCGGTGAAGGCGGTGGGTGGAATCGACGGGTTGAAGTTGAAGCTCGCGGCGCTCGACCAGGCACACGGCATCGCACAGGGTGGTCATGGGTCCGTCCTGAATTTTGTCCCCGATCTCAACTCAGCGTGGATGCCGATGATCACGTTCCTAGTCTACATTTCGATGAACTGGTGGTCGACGTGGTATCCGGGCGCCGAGCCGGGCGGCGGCGGTTACGTCGCGCAGCGCATGTTCTGTGCCAAAGACGAAAAGAATTCGCTGCTAGCGACGTTGTGGTTCAACATCGCGCATTACGCGGTGCGTCCGTGGCCGTGGGTATTGGTTGCACTGGCGTCGCTGGTACTGTTCCCTGGCTTGAAGGACCCCGAAACCGGATACATCCGAGTGTTGATCGCTTATCTTCCGCCTTCGCTGCGCGGCCTCATGATCGCGGCATTCGCGGCAGCGTACATGTCCACCATCGCAACGCAGCTCAACTGGGGCGCCAGCTATTTGATCAATGACTTCTATCGCCGTTTCTGGAAAAAGAACAAAAGCGATCATCACTACGTCGTCGTGTCGCAATGGGCGACGGTTCTGCTGACGATCGTTTCCGCCGTGGTGACGTTTTACATGGACTCGATCGCGGGCGCATGGAAACTGCTGCTCGTCACGGGCGCGGGGACGGGCGGCGTCCTGCTGCTGCGCTGGTACTGGTGGCGCATCAATGCCTGGAGCGAGGTATCGGCGATGATTTCAGGGTTCGTCGTTTCGCTTGGGCTGCAAATCGGCTGGGGGCTCGACAAAGATCAGCCGCGCGATTTCGCTTGGATCATGATTATCACCGTTTCGATCACGACCGCGGTTTGGCTGATCGTGACGTTTCTCACGAAGCCGGAGTCCAAGGAAACCTTGGTCGCGTTTTACCGGCGCACTCATCCTTCGGCAGTCGGATGGCGGCCGATCGCGCAACTCGCGCCGGATGTGCGGCCGTCGACGGGTGGTCTTTACAATCTCCTCGACTGGATCTGCGGCTGCATGTTGATCTATGGAATTCTGTTCGGCACCGGGAAGCTGCTGTTGAAGGAATTCGCCCTCGGCTCGGCGTTACTGGCGGCTGGCATCGCGGCCGGCGTGGTCATCTATTGGGATCTTTCACGCCGCGGCTGGAGTTCCGTTGTCGACTGATTCATTTCAAGCGATACAGATTATAGCGCTCGCTCGTTCCAGCGAGTTCGATTCCCCACTGCGCCTGGCGTGCCAAAAAATCTCGCGAACCGGGATCGAGCTCGTGAATCGCGAGTGCCTGAATGTTCTGGCGTTCCAGATTTTCGATCGCGGCACGCCGAAGACGCGGCGGCATGGCGTTTTCGAGCCTTTCAGTGTGCACGGCGACGGGCCGGCCGTCGGCCTGAAGCGTCAGTTCACCAGTTTGATCGGCGGAGTCCACCGTCAGGCGATCCAAGCGCTGAGGTTTTCCGAAATCAACTTCAACATACATTCCCGGTGCGGCTGTGCGCCGCGTTGCCCACTTGGTCAGAGGGCTGTTGTCGAACGCGAGTTGCACGTCCCAGGGATTCGGCGATGCACGCAGCCGCCACTCTCGCGCGCGCGGGTGTTCGATGCCTTGCTCGAAAAACCGGAGTTCGCTCACCGTCCAATCGGCGGTCCGCTCGGGGCCCGAAAGAACCAGCCGCATCGTTCTTGCCGTGACAGGGGAAAAGGAAAGAGCAGTGCGCGATCCCGGCTGATACTCCGGGTTGATCGCGCCGCGCAGCGACTCGCCCAGGCGAACGCCAAGTGCCGATTGCCACTCGACCACCAGCGGATGCGAGTGATATTCGAACTGAAACGTGCGAAAGCAGAAAACGCGGGCGCCGGGCGAGAGCTTCGCGTCCATGAGTTTTCCGAACTGGTAAGCATCCAGGTGACGCCCGAGATAAGCGGATTCCGGCGTAATCCGCAAAGCCGCTTTCCAATCCGGCCATTCCATTCGGGGTGCGGCGCGGCTCGCGTATTTCGTCATCACGTAGGGGGCGGCCGCGATCGCATGCAGGGCAATAACTCCCACCGCGACAAGCCGCCATCGTGCGACTACCATGCCGAGAGCGAGGGAGGCGAACAAAAGTGCGGGAAACAGAAAGCGAGCGTAATGTACCTCAAAGGCAACCAAAGCGAATACCGCGGCGGCGACCAACAATCGCCGGCCAGCGCGAGTGCGCAACCCTAGCAGCGCGAGTGGAGTGAGAAGAAATACGGGACCGATGAAGCCCTGCGTCCGTGTGCCGCGCGTCGTCAGGTCATATGGCAACTGCCAAACGTTGAGCGCGCCAAGCGATCCGACATTGCGGCTGTAATCCGTTTCGCTTGACGGATACAGATACGGATTGCTGAAGATGCGATTCGCGAACGGCGCGACGGGATTGCTCCACACCACGGCGTCCTTAGCGATCCAGGGCGTCATCACGATCAGCGCCGGCAACAGCGCGAACGCGAGCGAGCGCCAGCGGCGATGAATCAGGATCACGCCGAGCAGGTACAGCAGCGCGAGTCCGCCGGGGTATTTGATGGCGTACGCGAAACCCGCCAGTAGTCCGGCGAGCACGAGCAGTCGATCGTCATGCTGCTCACGCCAGATCTCGATCAAGTAGAACATGGAGAAGACGACGCTAGCTAACGCCACATCCACGTAAGCCGTCGTTCCATCGAGCGCGACTGCCGGGCTCAAGAAAAAGAGCAATCCGGCGACAACGCCCGCGCCAGGTGAGCCGATCCTACGAGCGTACGAGAGAATTCCCCAGGGTAGGGCCAGCAGAAACGCGAGATGCACGACGGCCGGCGCGCTATCGCCTCCGAGCGAGAGCGCAAACAAGTAGAGCATCTCCATGCCTTCCGATAGTCCCGCCAGCAGATCCGTTGTAATGGCGGGAATGTGATGTTCGCGCAGATAAAGCGCCGGCAGCGCGACGTGATACATGGTCGCATCGGGGCTTGACTCCGGACACAGGGCTGCGGCGAGATACACGAGCCCACCGGCGGTGTACAAGGCGGCGAACAGCATCAACCATGGGCGCGGCACTCGATCGAGGGTCGGCGCGCTCAGCCGCAGCGATCTTGTGAAAGCTGCGACCGCCAAGATTGCGCATCCTGCAGCGAGGAAAACACCCGCGTCCGCCAAATGCAGAACGGACAGTAGGAACACGAGCGTGCTCAAACAGGCCGCGCCGACATTGAAGGCGAGAAACAAATCTTCGGCGCGGCCCAATTTGATCCGCATTCCGGCAAGCAGCGCCTTCCCGAGCGCGAGGCTGACACAAATCGTGAACGCGGCCGCGAGAAGAATGCGCACGATCATTTCGAGCGCCTCGCGAAACCGATCGAATTCAGAAAAAGGCCGTAGACGGTCCCATCCGGGAGGCGCCAAGGCGGGTTGATGTCGAGCGAAATGTCGATCGGTCCGGCCACTGCGATCCAATCGTCCGGAACAGGGTGTCTGTATTCCGTGTCGCCCGGGTAAGAAAATCGGTACGACCGGAAGCGGTGGCCGTTGATGTTCACGGTAAATTCCACGGGTCCACGGGCGAGCAGAGAATCATCGCCGATCAGGAGTCGGATATAGAAATCGAGATTGTGACGCTCGTCGAAATCGAAGCGGAATGCCGGATGCAGCCCAGTGAAGCGCCATTCGGTCGCATGCAGCTCCGCGTAGACATCTCTCAGGACGTGCGTATCGATGTCGGGATCCGACATCGCGAGCGCCAACCGGCTGACTGGCAGCACGACGGCAGGCTCGGGCCCGGGCGGCAACATCACCTGGACCGGCGGCGGATACGATTCCGGAGCGCGGCTACAAGAACACGCGAGAAAGATCAGCGCGATTGCGAGCAGCGAACTATGAGGCAGTCTGCTGATGTTCATGCTGCGCCAACGTTGCATGCGCCGGATCCAGGGCGACGCGCCGTTTTAACAGATTCTCGATTGCTTCGGCCCCGTATCCCAAACTCTGCAGGATCTCGATGGTATGTTCGCCAACCAGCGGCGCGCGGCGCGGCTTCACTTTTTCGACACCGTCAACGTTCAAAGGACTGGCGATCGTGCGCACGCCCGGCTCCACTTCGACGAAAACACCGTTCGCCTGCATCTGAACATCGTCGGGCACATGCGCGCTTCGGGGAACAGGTCCCCAGATCACGTCGTTCTTACGAAAAATCTCTTTCCAGGCGGCCATATCCTTTTGGGCAACAACGGCGTCGATCAATGCCACCAGCTCGCGCGAGTTCGTGCGCCGATGCTCCGGCGTCACAAAGCGAGGATCGTCGATCCATTCGGCGTGACCGAGCGCGCGGCAAAGATTGGGCCAATCCTTGCGCGGATCGAGGCAACAGGTTAGGAAACGCTTTCCGTCGCATGTGACGTAGTGATTCACGATCGGATTCACAGTGGTTGCGCGGGTCCATTTCGGCAGAAACTCGGCTCCGACCAGCGCCGCCTGAATCGCGCAACCGTTCGCCCAAGCGCCGTTGGCCATCAGCGAAGTGTTGATATTCATGCCTCGGCCGGTCTTTTCGCGCCGGTAAAGCCCAAGAAGGATGCCGGCGAATAGCGCCATGGATGTCGGATGATCCCCAAATCCCGCGGACGACTGCGCCGGCTCTGCATCCCCATTGTGCATTGAGCTCATCAGACCGGAACGCGCCCAATACGCCGTCACGTCGTAGCCTGGTTGATCGGCTTCCTCACCTGCGAGCCCGTAACCGCTCAAGTAAGCATAGATCAGCCGATTGTTCAGCGGCGCCAGATCCTCGTAACCGATGCGGAACTTGCGCACCAGCGGTTGCTGGTAGTTGGTGATAAAGACGTCGGCGGTTGACACCAGCTTCAGCAAAACGTCACGCGCCGCTTCGTCTGCTAAGTCCAATGCCAGGCTTCTTTTGTTTCGCCCTTCCAGTATCCAGCAATACAGAGTCGGCGACAACGGCATCCCGGGAACGAGCGAAAGGTAGCGATACGGATCGCCGTATGGCGGGCGCTCGATCTTGATTACATCCGCGCCGAAGTCCGACATGACCACGGCCGCCGCAGGAGCAGCGATGTAGGTGCCGCAGTCGATCACGCGAATGCCGGACAGGATGTTGTCCGCTTCAGACATGGAAGCTTCCTAAGAGTCTAGCCCATCGGGGGCTTCCGCAGCCGCGCGAGTCCCAGCGATGAATCAGTTGGCCTGTCGCGGCATGTTCTTCAAAAACTCCACCAGCGCCGGGCGCTCGTCGGAATCGATTTTGCCGTTCTTGTTCTTGTCGAAGGCGTTCATCAGCATTTTGAGCAGCGTTCTTTGGCGCGCAGGAATCTCGTCGAACTCGAGAATGCCGTCGAGAACGGAAGCATAGAACTCGGCGTCGGCGTAGCTCTGGAACTGCGCAACCTCGGCTCGGTCGTCCAAAGTCAACTGAATGAAGGTGAACGCCATCTCGTTCGTCGTCTGCTCACCGAACTTGACCTGCTTGGGAGGGTTGCTCGGATTGTGCGGGTTCGCGGCCGAATTGTCGTACACATAGGTCATCGAGATCTCGCTGCCCTTTGGCAACTTCACCGGGTTCTCGTAACGATACGCCCCCTGCCAGTTAAAATCCCAATCCTTGATCCAGATCAACGGGACGACGGTGCCATCCGGCAGCGTCGCATCCACCTTCATGTCCTTGCAGAGATAATGAGCATGCGGCGTGATGGCGATGACTTCGGCATCGCCCGGAACAGTCGCGGTGGCCTTCACCACGTAGTGATCGTCGCCGGGCGAAATGTCGATGTTGGCGTTGCCGGCAGTAATGAGGGCGAGCCCTTTCACAGGAGGGGTCTTGGTGAACGTGATTCCCACCTGCGATTCATCTTCTTCCGGCTTGCCGGACAAATGATAGTGAAGCTGCATCACCAACTCAGCGCCTTTCGGAATCGTTTGAGCGATGCCGTCGCGATACTCAGTCGGCGTCGCGCCGGGAACCCATCCGCCCAAGCCTCCGGATATTGCCAGGCCCGGGCCGCCAGGACACTCGTAGCCTTCGCCCGGGACCTTCTCGTGAGACTTGGCCTGTCCTGTGCGATCCATGAAGAGAATCGCATGATGCACAACGCGCCTGTTGCCGGGGCGAAACTCGACTTTCGAAACGTACTCCGTTTCCGTCGCATTCAATGGAATCACAAAGCAGCGGAACACGTCATTGCCTTCGGCGGGCAGCGAGTACGGCTTGGACATCTTGACGATCTGGTCGGGCTCTCCAATATGCCAACCCTCGGTGAATTTCGGCGACATGGGCTTCTGGCTCGCATCCCCTTCGGGGGCTCCTCCGGCGGCCCAGTCGCGAATGGTCCCGAGTTGCTCGTCGGTGAGACGGCGCTCGTTCAGGAAATGTCCGTAGCCCGGCTCGGCCTTCCATGGCGGCATGAAGCGGGCAGATGTCACCGCAGCGATCTGTTTGGCGCGCTTGGCGGCATCGTCGTACGTCAGGAGCGAGAACGGCGCGACTTCGCCGGGACGGTGGCAGCCGCTGCAGTTGTTATAAAGAATGGGCGCGACATCGTGATTGAAGGTCGGCGTTGCGCGTTTGTCCGTCTCGGCCGCGGAAGCAATCCATAGAGAACCCGCGAGGCCTATCGTCGTCAGTATCGATATTCGCATCAATTTACTCCTGGAATTGCACAACCCAGAACCTTCGTTACGGGGTTCTTGACGGGCTGCCCGGCGATCACCTGCTCCAACGCGTCGCGCAGATCCTCTGTCGACGGGCTAAAGCGAGTCTTGCCAAAATCGACAAATCGGTCGTCCACACGGCCGCGATATAGTACTTCACCTGCCGGCGATAGGATGACGGCTTCCGGGGTCGAACGAGCGCCGGTCGCCAATGCGAGCGAATGACGGGGATCGAGCAGCGCCGGATAGGGAATCTGATAGCCGGAGTCGTGTTTTTGGACGGTGGCGGCATTGTCGTCAGGATCCGAATAGACCCCGTAAAACTGAACGCCGCGATTCGAGAACTCCCGAAAAAGTCGCGTCAGCACGGGTGCATACGTATTCGAATTGGGGCACTCGCTGGCGACAAAGATCAGAACAGTCGCGCGATGCCGGCGGATTTCGGCCGACGAGTGGGTTTTCCCTGAGGCGTCGGACAGCGAAAACGTCACGTGAGCGGCTGCCGCTACGCCCAGCGACACTACTGCTGCAACGACAGTAGGGAGTCTCACCGCCATAAGCGCTAACTCCTATTCTAATTGACGTTAGTAGTGGCGCGCTGTACGTGGCAAACTGAAGTTAGATGGCACTCGTCCCGCCTTATATCGAGTCGCTGCGGCCCTACGAACCCGGGCGCAGCATCGAGGAGGTCCAACGGGAATTCGGACTCACCCGCACGAGTAAACTAGCATCCAACGAGAATCCGTTAGGGCCGTCTCCGCTAGCCGCGGAAGCGATCGCAAAGTCGCTCCACTCCTTGCATCTTTATCCCAGCGGCGGTCTCGAGCTGCGGCGCGTGCTGGCGGAAAAATTCGACGTCAAAGTCGAAAACGTGATCGCCGGGAGCGGGTCGGAAAGCATCATTTCGAGTATCATCCGCACGTTCCTCTGCGACGAGGACGAAGTGCTCACAACCGAGGCCGCCTTTATCGGCTTCCAAGTGGTGGCGCGATCGCGCGGCGTGAAGTATCGAACCGTGCCTTATCGCGACTGGCACTACGATCTACGAGCGCTTGCATCCGCCATCAACGAACGCACCAAGATCGTTTACCTGGCGAATCCCAACAACCCCACCGGAACGATCTTTTCTAAGCAGGAGTTCGACGAGTTCTACCGCCATGTCCCGGAGCGCGTGCTCATCATTCTGGACGAAGCGTATTTCGAATACGCCAAGGACAACCCGCGCTATCCCGACTCGATGCATTACCGCTACGACAACGTCATCACGCTGCGTACCTTTTCGAAAATCTATGGGCTTGCGGGCGTGCGCATCGGATATGGATTCGCGCATGAGGTGCTGATCGCGAATCTGCTCAAGGTCAAGCTGCCGTTCGAGCCGAGCACGCTGGCGGAAGCCGCCGGGATCGCGGCGCTCCGGGATAAGGAGTTTCTGCATCGATCGCTCGAAGTGAATGCCCGCGGTTTGCAAAGGTTGATGCGATGTTTGCGCGAGATGGGTATGACCGTCTTGCCTTCGGAGGCGAATTTCATCATGCTGCCGCTGGCGAGCGCCGAGCAGGCTAGCCAGATGGTGCGCGAGTTCTTGATGCAAGGCATCATCGTCCGGCCGCTCGGAAGCTTCGGCCTCCCGAATTGTATTCGGATCTCGACCGGCACCGACGAAGACAACCAGCGCTGCATCGAGGCAATGAGTAAGTTAACAGCGCTCGTGTAAGTGCAGGAGGTTTTTATGGCACAGGTACTAGAGAAAACCGGGCAGGAGAGCAAAGCCGCGGACTTTCTGCCCCTCAATGGAACCGACCACGTCGAGTTCTACGTTGGCAACGCGAAGCAAGCCGCGTATTACTATCGCGCCGCGTTCGGAATGCGGTTGATCGCCTATAGCGGACCAGAGACAGGCATGCGCGATCGGGCGTCCTACGTGCTCGAGCAGGGCAAGATCCGGTTTGTGCTCACGACACCGCTCTCGTCCGACAACGCGATCGCCGAGCACATCAAACAGCATGGCGACGGCGTACGTGAGATCGCGCTTTGGGTGGACGACGCTGAGTCTGCATTCCGCGAGACCACGCGGCGCGGCGCCAAGCCAGTTCTCGAACCTAAGACCTTCGAAGACGAGTTCGGCCGAGTGAAGATTTCCGCGATCGCGGCGTACGGCGATACGATTCACGGCTTTGTCGAGCGTGGAAATTATCGCGGCGCGTTCCTGCCAGGTTTCCGAGCAGTGCAAGGCGGCGACCCGGTCGCGCGGCCGGTCGGCATGCTACACATCGATCACATGGTCGGCAACGTCGGCTGGGGCCAGATGAACGCCTGGGTGGACTTCTATCGCGACGTTATGGGATTCCAGCTCTATCAGCATTTCGACGACAAGGATATTTCAACCGAATACTCGGCGCTGATGTCGAAGGTGATGTCGAACGGCAACGGTCGCGTGAAATTCCCGATCAATGAGCCGGCCACCGGCAAGAAAAAATCGCAGATCGAAGAGTATCTCGAGTATTATCAGGGCCCAGGCGTGCAGCACATCGCAATGGCAACCAGCGATATCATCTCGACGGTAACGAAGCTGCGCGATCAGGGCGTCGAATTCCTGCGAGTGCCCACTACCTACTACCACGACCTCGAATCGCGCTGCGGCAAGATCGACGAGCCGGTGGATGAGCTAGCCGAGCTCGGCATCCTTGTGGATCGCGACGACGAGGGCTACATGCTCCAGATCTTCACCAAACCGGTGGAAGACCGCCCCACTCTGTTCTACGAAATCATCGAGCGCAAAGGCAGCCGCAGCTTCGGCAAGGGAAATTTCAAGGCGTTGTTTGAAGCGATCGAGCGCGAGCAGGCGCTACGAGGGAATCTCTAAGCGTCATCCGGGCCGGCGAGAAAGAGAAGCCAGCCTGTTCAGTTTGCTTTTTTCGCCACGGTCTTCGTACTGCCCTTCAGCTCGGCCTCAAGGATCGGCTTCACTGCATCCATGGTCATGGGACCGTTGTAGAGCTTGCCGTTGATGAAGAACGCCGGCGTTCCATAAACGCCCGCGGCGTCGCCGTCGGACGTATCTTTTTTCACCACGGAGACGAACTTCCCCGAGTCCAGGTCGGCCTTGAATTTGTTGACATCCAGGCCGATTTCCTTTGCCCACTCCACCATGTTCTCGTGCGAGAGCTTCCGGAAATTCGTGAACAAGATGTCGTGCATCTCCCAGAATTTGCCCTGCTCGTTGGCCGCGAGCGCAGCCTCGGCAGCAAGCTCGGCATGCGGATGCATCGACAGCGGAAATTGTTTGTAGATGAGCCGGATGTCCTTGGGATAAGCCGCCATCAGCGTCTTGACCTGCTTCACCGCAATCGCGCAATAGGGGCATTCGAAATCGGAGAACTCGATCATCGTGATTCGCGCCTCGCTTGGCCCAAGCGTCGGCGCGCCCGAAACCGGGATGGTCACCGGGTCCTCCAGCACTTTCGGCCGGTGCGCCTTGGGCGACGCATCCATCAGCTTGCTGATTTCGAGCAGCGCCTTCCCATCCTTCACGCCCTTGATCGCGATCCCGGCGAGCGTGCGGCTGTACGAGCAGCTCGGATCCTGCATGATGCATGCGCCAGTTTTCAGGCCGCATTGGCACGAGCAGTCTTCTTCCTGGAGCAGCTTGAGCACAGCCTTCTTTTGGACCGGCGTGAGCCCGGACAGATCGACATTTCCTATGGCGTCGGGAAGTTTGGCAGGAGCGGGAGCAGCCGGCTTTTGTGCCCAGACGGCGCCGCAAGCCAGAAATAAGAATAGTGTGATGGCCCAGGTGCGCACGTTTTTATTATCCCCCGGATTTTGTGGTTTCGCCCGAGGCTATACGGGGCTGTGCTCGAGGAAACTCTTCAGGTCTTCTTCGTTGACCCCTGGCTCGCCCGGGGAGACATTGTTGAGCTTGCCCTGCTTCATCCATGATTCGAGCTCATCCACCAGCCCAAATAGATGATCGAACGATTCGACTATAAACAACAGAGGCTGATAATGGTCGATCTCGAAGGATTGGTTGATGGCCCATTCAAGCTGGATTGGGAAGCGCTGCACTTCGGGAGCCTCGATGGCGTGCGTGATTTCACCATAGGAGCTCAACAGTCCGCTTCCATAAACCTTGAGGCCATCTTTGCCGCACATCAGGCCGAACTCGATGGTGAACCAAAAAAACCGCGCCATTGCGCGAATGATGCTGGTGAGGCAGTGGACGCGCGTTTCTGGATCACGGATGCCCGCCACCAAATCAGCTGCGGTGTGTGCGCATTCGCCGAACCGCACCAGCGTCTCGGCAAAGTGCTTGTCGGTGTGCATCGGAACGTGGCCGGCGATGTCGTGGAAAATATCAGGTTCGGGCAGGTAATCGAGCTTGTCGGAGCGGCGAACGGTGATCGTGGTGGGAAACCGCCGGTTGCGCAGGCAATCGAAGAACACGAACGCGGGAACGTAGCCGCTCACTGCTTTCGCTTCAAAACCGGTCAGCGGCCCCAGAAACCGATTGACGTCAGCGAGGCGCGGCACGCGGTTTGGATCCAGCCGCAGCGCGTCCATCCCAGCAAGGAAATGTTCGTTCGCATAACGCTGCCAGCGCGGCCCCATACGCGAGTAGAGCCTCCGCCACGCTTCGTGATTTTCTTCGGAATACAGCTCGTAAGGCTGGTCGATATAGAACTGCCCCTCGCGGCGCGCCTGTTCGATAAAAGGCGACTCGGTGGTCGTGAGTCCTGCCTGCGCGGTTTGAATGGAGGTTCGATCCATTCGCTGCTTCCATTTTCAAATTAGCACACACCACGTTCACGTGGTGCTTTTATTGAATTGACATGGTCAGATTGGAAATATAGGCATGAAGCAGTTAAATATAGGCATGAAGCAGTTAACGATGCCGGTTAGCGAGTTCAAGGCGAAGTGTCTCCAATTATTGAAGGACGTCGAGACCAAAGGCGATAGGATCGGCATCCGAGACGTGGAAAGCCGGTGGCTGAGGTTGTAGCCGTCGAAGAATGTGATTCCGCCGTTGCGCGGTTTGTGGAAGGATTCCGTCAAGATCCTTGTCGATATCGTCTATTTCGATACTAGCGGCGATTGGGAAAGCAACCGCTGAAGTTCTTGCTGGAAACTCACGCGTTGGTTTGGTGGCTGCACGGCGAGAACGCGCGGCTCTCCAAGCGGCAGGATCGCGCGCTTGCGGAACTGCAAGAGACCGGCGAACCGGCAGCGTTGAGTTCGATACCGCTTTGGGAGTTGGCGATGCTCCGTGAACGCGGCCGTAATAGGGTGACAAGGGATGGATGAGATGTTCCGGGAGATCGAGTTTCATCCGCTCACGATCCTCCCGTTGGCGTGCTCAGTCGCCGCCGAAAGCGTCCGTCTTCGTGACGATTTTCATCGCGATCCCGCCGACCAGATCATCATAGCCACCGCTTGCTTTCACAATCTGACGCTCATCACTGCCGACGATCGCATCCGCAATTGGGGCAAGGTCCGCGTTCTCTAACCGCGCCTATACTGAAGTCAGGAGTGACCATGTATCCGCTGAAGAAAGGCAAGACCACCAGCCAGGCCCACGTCGGACTACCGGAAGGAACCTTCGAGGAAGAACATGGACGCAAAGGTTTCTACGGAAAATCCGCGCATCTGTACCACGCGCATCCGCCGACCGGCTGGATCCGCTTCGAGGGCAAGCTTCGGCCGCACTGCTTCGACCTGAACCAGCTCAAGCCATCCGATCTCGCCAAAGCCGAAGGCACTCCAGTGGCCTTCCTCGGCAACGATGACATCTGCCTCTACGTCTCCCGACGCTCGGATCCGATGCCGTTCTACTTCCGCAACGCCGACGGCGACGAGCTATTTTTCGTCCACCGTGGATCGGGCGTCGTCGAAACTGATTTCGGACCGGTGCCGTTCGAGCACGGCGACTACATCAACATCCCGCGCGCGGTCACCTATCGTGTCGTGCCCGAGACGCGCGACAATTTCTTTCTGATCATCCAGTCCAAGCACGAGTTCGAGCAGCCCGAAAAAGGACTCCTTGGCCAGCACGCACTCTACGACCCCGCAGCCATCTTCACGCCCGAACCGGCGCCGCAGCTTGATGACCGCAACGAGTGGGAGGTCCGCATCAAGGTGGACGACGAAATTTCGAAGGTGGTGTATCCGTTCAATCCCATGGACGTGGTCGGCTGGAAGGGCGAGCTGACCGTATGGAAAATCAACATGCGCGACATCCGCCCGGTAATGAGCCATCGCGCGCATCTGCCTCCCAGCGCGCACACCACGTTCGTAACCGAAGGCGCGGTGGTATGCAGCTTTCTTCCGCGGCCGCTTGAGCAGGACGAAGACGCGCTGCGCGTACCGTTCTTCCATCGCAACACCGACTACGACGAGTTCATCTTCTATCACGACGGCGATTTCTTCAGCAAAGACAATATCAAGGCGGGCATGGCGACACTGCATCCGCGCGGCATTCATCATGGGCCGCATCCCAAAGCGTTGGCCAATCAGAAGAAGAAAACGCATACCGACGAGTACGCGGTCATGCTGGACGGCTTGAATCCGATTCACGTATTGCCCGCTGGCGAGGACGTGGAGTGGAAGGACTACTGGGCAAGCTGGATGGAGCGCAAGCCGGTGGAGACGCGCTGATTGATCGTCGACCCGCAGTCCGCCAAGCACCAAGACATCTATAAACTCATGATCGGCGCGATCGTTCCTCGGCCGATCGCGCTGGTTTCCACTGTGAGCCATGATGCCGTCCTGAATCTCGCGCCGTTCAGCTTTTTCACCGGCATCAGCTCCAAGCCACCGCTCATCTGTTTTTGTCCCGGACCCCGCTCGGATCCTGGCCCCCGCAAGGACACTCTCATCAACATCTCGCGCACCAAGGAATTCGTCGTGAACATCGTCTCGGAAGAAATCGCCGAAGCAATGAACCTCACGTCCGGCGAATATCCACCGGAGACGGATGAGTTCAAGGTCGCGGAACTAACGCCGATCCCAAGCGATCTAGTAAAGCCGCCGCGCGTGGCCGAATCGCCCGTGAGTATGGAATGCCGGCTCCGGCTCGCGATCGAATTCAGTGAGGAGCCTGGAGGCGGAAACCTGGTAATCGGCGACATATTGCGCTTTCATGTCGACGAGCGCATCATCAGTGAAAACCTGCGGATCGACCCCGACAAGTTGCGAGCCGTTGGACGCATGGGTGGCCCCACCGGCTACACGCGCACGCGCGACCGCTTCGACATGGTTCGGCCGAAGGTTTGAACCCGCGGCGCTATTTCTTTCGCTGTTGAATCCAGGCAATTGCGGCATCGAGCGCGGGATCTTTTCCTTGGAGCAGCGCTTCACGCGTCAGCGGAGTCTCGACATCCGGTGTCACACCCAGCCCTTCGAGCGGCTTGCCGCCTTCGGAAATGTAGTTTGCGATCGCGTATTGAAAGCCGTCGCCGTTCGGCAGTTTTTCGAACATGGATGGCAGCGCGGCCGCCGCGGTCCGCGTCCCGAAGATGCGCGCCCGTCCCAGATCCTTCAGTCCGCCGGCCAGAATCTCTGACGTTGACGCGGACGCACCATCCACCAGGATCGCCAGCGGCCCCGCGAAGGTCCTCGCGCGAGGATTCACAACAAACCTCAGCGTTGTATCGCGCATGTAGAGTGTGCCGAGCAATTGATTCGGCTTGTCGATGAACCAGGCCGCAATGCCCATCGCCATCGCTCCCAAGCCGCCCGGGTTGCCGCGCAGATCGATGATGAACCCATCGCACTGCATGCAGGAAGTGACCGCTTCTCCAAAACCATTCATCAAATGCGAGGGATCCAAGAACAGATTGAACCCGACATAGCCGATATTGCCGCCGCTGGCACGCGATGAATCCAACCAGACATAAGAGGGATACAGATAGCCGAATTGCGTCAGCGTGCCCTTAGGTTTTGCGTAACCGATGCGTTTCGTCACGTGCTGGCCGGCGCCGTCCAGAAACTCGACCGCGAGCGTTTCGCCGGCGGCGCCCTCCATTCGCGCGAGCATCGCGCGCCGCGAGAGCAGCTCGAGCAGCGTCGAATCGGCGTCGCTGGCTTGCAACTGCTTCACAATCGGCGCCACCTCGGCGTCGGCGACCTTCAGGATCTCCCAACCGCGTGCGACTCCTTCCTTTGCCGCAGGCGAACCCTGGTCCACGGATGTCACCAGCACGTGCGATTCGATCAAGCGCACGTCGATGCCGGTGGTGCCGTCGTGAGATTTTCCCTCGTCGCCCAGATCTCCATAAGCCTCACCCGGAATGATGCCGAAATGCGTCTGATGCAGCCGGCCGATCATGTCACGCATAACAGCCCGAGCCGCTTCCATGCTGTCGGCCTTGTCGATCGCCGGCCGCAGTTCGTCGTGCACGGCCTGCCAGTCGAGTCCCGCGGGCTTGATCTGCCAGTGTTTGTCGCGAACCGTCTTCCAGACCTGCTCGAAGGAATCGACGTTGAGCTGGCGCTGTTCGGGAGTTAGCGCAAGCGCCAGCCCCGCCGAGGCCAGAAAAAGCAATCCCGCGGAAGCCTGTCTCGTCACTTCGCGCTTCATTCTTTTGCGAGAACCTTAGCGCCGAGAGCGCCACCAATCATCGGCAGGGCCGTCAGGATCACGAACAACATCACCAACGCGAAAAGCACGCCACCGGCCAGTGCCGCAGGATCGTTCAAAGCCTGCGCGATCGCGTCGGATCGCGTATCGCTTGTGGGCAGTTGATTCTTGAGAAAGGTCGTCAAACCGCCCTGATTCGAGATCGCTAGCAGCGCCACGCTCATGAGCATGCTGATTAGGACGAACGAGAAAATTCCGGTAATCCAGCCCATTCGCATGCCCGCGCGAATACTTAGCATCTGGCCAGTGCGCCGCGTGTATGAAAACACCGCCAGAAACCCCGCGGCAAACAGCACGATCAGCAGCCGTAGGAACGGGAACGGAAGTGGAAAAAGGAACAGTAGCACCGCGCAGAGCGCGGTCAGGAATCCGATCCTGACAGCCACCCGGTTATGAAAACCGATCTCTGCTCGCGAAGGAACCTGCGCTGATGGCTCCAAGGCGGGCGGCGTCTGAACCGGCTCTTCCACAATCCCTGGATAGTCGTACTGCGGCTTGCCGCACTTATGACAGAAACGGGCATCCGGCGGCAACTGGGCTCCGCAAGTGCAAAACTCTGGCACGACTTCAGTTTGACATCCAGAAATGAAAAAGGCCACCTGAGCCAGGTGGCCTCTTTCCGGTTTGCTGAGTATGGACCTTAGCCCTTTTCAGCGACACGCAAATCGTTGGTCACCGAAAAGACTCCCGGAACACCGTTGGCGCGAATGCCAGCCATATTCTTGTCGGCCTGGTTATCCACTACGCCGACCAGCGTGACATGCCCGTTATCCACGATGATGTGAATCGATGGATTCGCTCCCATCGCGTAGCGATACAGACCGCCAAAGCGGAAGATCGCGCGATACTCGGCTACGCGAATCCGGTTGTCCATCGGCGACAGCGGCAGGACTTTGATCTCGTTCACGACTTGTGTAACACCCGGAATCCTCTTCACGGAATGTTCAGCATCCGACTTGAGCACCGGCCTCGTAACTTCTCCCATCAAAGTGACCACGCCGCCATCATCCACTCGAAACGCCAGATTGTCGAAAATGTTGTAATACGGCAGCATCACTAGCTCGTGCCGTACAGCGTCCGCCAGGTCGTTGGCCTGATACCGGGCGAACATCGGCGACACAAAAAGAGCCATCGCCGCAACTAGCGAAACAGCCTGCAATCTCCTCTTCATATTTCACTCTCCATCCACCAATAAGGATGTTGAGGAGTATTTCGGGGTTGCGGGAATTACGCAGCTTTACGAGTTACTCATCGTCGGCCGCTGCTTGTAAGTGCTAGCGCCGGTTCACTAATCCCCGCGCGCGGCCTCTTGTTGGATCAGGTACCAGAGCGCCTCGACATGCTCGCGCTCAGTAGGCGCCGCGCCGATGGAAACGCGTGCCATCCAGCGCCCGTCAAGAACGGCAGACGTGAGATACGCGCGCCCGGATGCGTTGATGCGGTCCACCCAGCCACGCGTATGACGGTCTAGCGCCTCGCCCTTGAGGCCCTCTGGTTCGTGGCGAATGCACACGGTTTGAAGTGGAACTGGAGCCAGCACGCGCCATCCGGGAGCCGCCCGCACTTGTTTCTCCAACCAGCGCGCATTCTCAATGTCGCGGCGCAGGCGCGCTTGCAGTCCTTCCACACCTTGCTCACGAATCAAGAACCAGAGTTTCAGCGCTCGAAAGCGTCGTCCCAATGGAATGCCCCAGTCGCGCAGATTCTTCACGTGCGCGTCCGCGGCAGTTTGCAGATAACTTGGATTCGTGGACATGACGCGAATCAGATGCTCTGGATCGCGCACATAGTACACCGAGCAATCGAACGCGGCCCCCAGCCACTTGTGCGGGTTCAGAACCATCGAATCGGCGGCTTCGATGCCGCGCCACATCCAGCGGCATTCCGGCAAGATCATCGCTGAACCCGCCATCGCCGCATCCACGTGCACCCACATCTCATATCGCCGTGCGATGCGCGCAATCTCATCTACCGGATCGAGCGCCGTTGTCGCCGTGCTGCCGGTTGTAACGACCACCGCGCAGGGTTTCCGGCCGGCATCGAGATCCCGCCGGATGGCCTCTTCCAGCGCGTCGGAGCGAATCGCGTAGTTGGCGTCGAGATCCACGCTGCGTAGATTCTCGCGCCCGAATCCTGCCAGCAACGCGTCTTTACCCACCGAACTGTTGCTATGGACCGAAGTATAAACCGTGAGCGGCTGCGGAGCGGACTGCACTCCGCCGCCGGCGAATGAATAGTTGGTCGATTTTTCGCGCGCGCACAACAGAGCGAGCAGCGTTGCCGTGGAAGCCGAATCCTGAATTACACCGCTCCAGCCTTCGTCGAGTCCCGTCATCTGACGCAGCCAATCGGTTACGGCCTCTTCCACTTCACTCAAGGCAGGACTCGCCTGCCAGGAAAGACCCAGAACCCCAAGACCCGTGCTCACGTAGTCTCCGAGAACGCTGGCAAGCAGGCCGTTCGAAGGAAAATAACCGAAGAAATTGGGGTGCTGCCAGTGCGAGAGGCCAGGCAAAATGATCCGGTCAAGATCACCGATGATTTTCTCGAACGGCTCGGCCTGCTCTGGCGGGCATCGGGGGAGTTGCGCGCGGATCGCTCCCGGCGCGCATTTGGAAAGTACCGGACACGCGGAAACTCGCGTGCGGTAGTCGGCGATCCAGTCGATCAACTGGTGCCCATATTTGCGAAACTCGTCAGGAGTCACGAATGCTAGTATCTCTCGAGACCCGAGTATTCGTTAAACGTAAACCAACGAGCTAAGCTCCATTAGCTGCCCGGCGATGCGTGACAGCGGCAGCAGGTGGTCGGCGGCGCCAGGCAGAATCGCCTCTCGCGGCATACCGACACCACGCAACTCGCTTCACCTGCGCGACGATACGTGCGCCGGCACGTTTCATCTTGAGCATGCCCTTTGCCCCATCCGAACCCATCGAGGTAAGGATGGCGGCGATAGCGTCCGCGCCGGCCCCACCGACGTCCACCGAGGGCTTCTAATAACAGACGCGTTCCCCATCATGAACCGCCACGCTGTAGCTGCCGCCTCGCTTTTGGAGCGTCATATGGAAATTTCCGGGTGCAACCAAGGCGAGGCCTGGCATTATGCGATCGCCATCCGCCGCTTCGCGCAGCCGGATCCGGCACAGATCGTTCAGCCGGTTGGCGAAGGTTGCCGAGAACACGGGCCGAATGTTTTGGACGATCACGATGCCCGGGCTGTTCTCCGGCGTCCGGACCAGAACTTCGCGAATCGCTTCGGTGCCACCAAGTCGACACGCCCGATCCCAATGATCGCCGATGGATTCGGGCGAAAAAGAAGCGAGAGTATTCGCGGCCAGCGGCGCCGCAGGTTTAGCCTGTGCTAGCCCTGCCGGCTCGGGGACCACCGGAGCCGGGGATCGGGCCGCGCAATGCGGGCCTGTACCGCCGCTCGGATCTTGCGCGGGAGATCCTGCGCCATTTCTCCGACCGAATAGGGGTCGCCGGGTTTGGCGAACACCTCTATGGCTTTCTGACGCAACTAAGGGCCGAACCAGCCTGGCAAAACTCGAGGCCATCCATGTTCGGCATGTTGATGTCCGACAGCACCAGCCCGACCTTCTGCTTGCGCAATGTGTCAACCGCTTCGACGCCTTCGCCTGCCTCATAAATTTCGCCGAGTGGAATCTCAGCCTGCTTCAGCATGCGCTGCAAAATCTTTCGAATCGCTGCCGAGTCATCCACAATAAGAACCTCCAGCACGCTTGGCATTGCCTTTCCTGTTGTTCCTTATCGGTTCGCGGGCAAGTTCTTTAGCTTTTCGTGAAGGTTGCAGAGGTCGTGTTGCAGACGCCTTGTGTTGCGGGGGCTGGTTTTGCAAGGGCGCGCGCCTAGCGTTGCCGAACGTCTCGGCAAGCATCTTAGCGAGATTGCGTTCCTACTTGAGCAGGTTCTTCAACTGCTGGAGCATCAGCATGCATGCTGGTCCGAGCGTTACCAGCAGCACCGACGGAAAAATCAAGAAAAACACCGGAAAGATCAGCTTCACACCCACTTTGCGAGCCCGCTCCTGCGCCTGCTGGCGGAAGCGCGTTCTCAGATACTTGGCGTGCGAGCGCAAAGCCGGTCCGACGCTGGCACCGAAGCGGTCGCTGTCAATCAGCAGATTGGCCAGCTTTCTCAGCTCCGCCTCTTTGCTGCGACCGCCGAACTTTCGAAACGAGTTCGTCCGATCGCCGGTCCGTAGATCCAGGAACAACTGCGCCAGTTCCGCGCCTAGCTCCGGATGCGTGCGCTTCAGTCCCCGGCTCGCATCGGCGATGGCCTGATCGAGCGATTGGCCCGCCTCCAGATCGAGCACCATCAGATCCAAAGCCGGCGGAAGCGCGCTCCTCAAACGTGCTAAGCGCGCCTTCACGCGCGAGCGCAGCACCCGGTCCGGCAGCAGAAATCCGATCCCCATCCCGCACAGCATCGGCACGGGCGTCTCGGATGCGTCGCCCCGGTAAACAATCGTCGCGATCCCCAGAATCCCCGCGACGAAAAAGGCGCTCGCGCACTTGATGCCGTAAAAAGTCGGGAGCGCCGACGGCCATGCGTACCCCGCCGACGACAAACGGCTCCGGTACGGATTCTGATCGTCCCGCGCCCCTGGAAAATTCTCTCCGATCGAACGGAACAAGTCCAAGAAGAGAAAACGCGAAGCCGAGAAGACGTCATCGCCCACCTGCACGGTGAGATGTGTCGAACGATTCTCGGCGACGCGCTGGTAGAAATACCCGGCCGCCAGTACGCCCGTGAGCACGATGGTGAAAAACGCCGCGATCAACCATGTGTCCGTCATATCCGGATGTCCACAATGCGGCGGATGATCACATGCGCCGCGATCAGGCAGAAAATCGCCGCAACGATCAGATACTTTCCATACGGGTGATACAAGAGCACGGCCAGGTAGCCAGGATTCACCATCATCATCACCACTGCGATGCCGATCGGCAAAATCGTAAGCACTAGCCCCGTGAGCTTGCCATAAGCCGCGAGCGCCCGCACCTCGCCCTTCAAGGCCGTCGATTCGCGCATGTTCTCGGCCAGACCTGCCAGCACCTCGTGCAGTTTGCCGCCGCTTCGATTCTGCAGTTGCACGGCTGATGCGAACGTGGTCACCTCGAGCAGCGGCATGCGATCCACCAGATTGTTCAACGCTTCAGTCCACGACGTTCCCAGACTTCCATCCGCCGAGGTCTGACGCATCTCCGATGCCACCGGCTCCTCGCTCTCCTCAGCCACCAGATCCATTGCTGACGGAAAGGGATGCCCCGCGCGGAGCGAGCGCGCGAGGGAATCGAGCGCGTCCGGAAAATTCTCCTCAAAGCGCCGGAATCGCTTCGCTCGACGCCTAAGAACCAGGAAGTAAGGGGCGATTCCCGCACCGATGGCCAACAGCACGGCTGCCCATGCAGGTATCCAGACGAAGCGCATCGCAATAACACACGTCGCTGCCCCTCCGAGCAACATCGCCAGCGTGATCCGTCCCACCGACCAGCTTAAGCCGGCTTGCAACAAATGCCGCTGGAGGATGCGGATGAAGTCCCAGTGCTCGAGCAATCGCCGCCAAAGTGCGATCGTGCTCAGGGTCTCGTTCTTCAGCAAACGCGGGCCGTCGTCCAACAAGTGCTCGGAGACATCTTCGGCCAGCGCATCGGCGCCCATACGCTGCAATACGAACCAGCCGATCAGCACCGCCAGTGCCACGGCCAGAAAAGTAGTGAAGAAGACCAGGATCGAAGAAATCGCGAGCAACTACCGCCCCCGATCGTGACGCAAGGCGATCTGGCCCGGTTCGCGCGAAGCGACCAGGATCAAGAGCCGTTCACCATTCCAAGAATTTCCCGGAAACAGCCGGTCAAGCATCGCCCGGTAGCGCGCCTCGTTCAAGATTCCGCACAGAAGAAAACTCCCCGACGCCGGAACGCCCGCCTCATAACGCCGCGTTTCCGCCCCGGCAGCGGTTTGCGAGACCACCTCCTCGCGAATCTTCAAATTTACACGACCAC
>Ga0126371_10001183_pt1 | contig 21951 bp, 18 predicted proteins | sample PanSoiMetaPlot_4_FD_110145 | JGI IMG/M metagenome (GOLD analysis project Ga0126371, IMG submission 110145) | Tropical forest soil microbial communities from Panama - MetaG Plot_4 | ecosystem: Environmental > Terrestrial > Soil > Tropical forest > Bulk soil | place: Panama | collected 2016-02-17 | reverse complement strand
GACGTTGGCGGAAATATCCCTGCGGATAAAACAGGCCGATGCCCACCAAAGGGATGTCCAAATCGGAGGAGCTCTTGATGTGATCGCCAGCAAGGACACCAAGACCGCCGGAATAGATAGGCAACGACTCGTGCAATCCGAATTCGGCCGAGAAGTATGCGACGGGGTGAGGGCGCAGAACGCCCGCGTAGCGCGTGCCCCAGGTACGGTCGGCCTCAAGATATTCGAGCATGCGGCGATAGGCGTAGTTCACGCGGCTGTGCAGCATGAGCTCAGTGGCGCGAGTCTCGAGCTTAGCCAAGGGAATTGCGTTCAATAGGGTGATCGGGTTGTGGTTCAGGACGTTCCATCCTCCGGGATCAAGATCCAGAAAAACGCCTGCGGAGTTGTGATCCCAGCTCCACCACATGTTGCGGGCGAGGGCCCAGAGGCGCTCCTGCAACGGAGCAATGAACCGATCGAGTGTACGGGCCTCGCTAACAATGGGAGCAACCTGGGAGGCGGCCTCGGAAAGCATGTGTATCTCATCGGAGCTGAAGGTTCGAGCTTCGACGGTTTGAACGACGAGGACTCCCTGGAGGATGCCGCGATCAATGAGAGGGACACCCAGGAAGGACTGATAGGCATCTTCCCCCGAGTCCCGGAAGTACTTAAAACGGGGATGATTCTTGACTTGGCTTACCGCGACCGCTTGCACCTGTTCAGCGACAAGTCCGGTCAATCCTTCGTTGACCGCCATGCGCAGGTTGCCGATACATTCGCGGCGAAGCCCGACCGTAGCGGCCAAAACGAGGTTGGCGCGGTCAGGCTCGAGCAGATATGCGGAACAGACGTCGGTGCGAAATCTCCTTGCGATAAGGGCGACGACATTCATGAGGGTCTCAGCGGACTGAGCACCCTCCACAGCTAAATGTTGAATTTCCTCCCGGGTCAGTACGTTCTTGACGTCGGCGGCGCGCACAACTTGGTCCATAGTTTCTGTCGTATCGTATCCGTCCAATGCTAGTCCTAAGCCTCCCCAAGGAACCCAATGGAATGGTGGTTCTTTGATGATGTCACAGTTGGAGTGTTCCGACTATTGTACGTTGTACCGATAAATCCCGAGCTGTGAATTAAAAATTGGAAAACATCGCAAAACCCCGTTTGCCTGCGGGGGTTGGAAAGAGTAAAATTCCGCGCAAACCAGCCAACTGGCGGAGACTTACGTCCAATTTCCGCCAGCTTTGATGAGCTGCGCGAAGTTGGGGTGGCTGACGAGTAGACCCGCGAGCCCTCGCGCAACTCTTACTGCGATCCAGGACGGACATAGCAACGGGGGAGTTTGGAGTTCTGCCCGCAAAACCTTCGGATCTCGCGAGCGGTGACTGGCGAGCCATGGAGTAGAGACTAATGAACAGGATTCCCGCGCGATCGCTCGGGTGTAGTGCAGGACTACTGTTGTTGACGACTGTGGGGTGGATTCTGACGGGGCACGCCGCCAAGTCCTTTAAGCCTGAAATTCCCCTCCCCACCGATTGGAGCCATAATCACGTAATTTTCACTCAGCCCGCTACAGTGGAGCAAGCGCGTGTCATCGGACAGGATCCGCGCTACTGGCAGGAGGTATATCGACAGGGGCAGTCCAAGGTACTGAGCCCAGAAGTCTCAGCACTGGTCGCGGAGCCTGGAGCGCATGGGCCAGACTGGTCGCAGAATCTTGGCTCAGGAGCGGCGCCGGGGCGCGGCAACTATCCCGCGAAGTTCTCGTTCAGCAGCGCCACCGTGAACTGTGGCAGTTCCGCAACTCCTGACTACGTGGTTTATGCAACTGGGGCTACCGGGTCCGGAACGCAGGCTAGTGTAGTGGCTTTCGACAACCTTTACTCCGGTTGCGGAGGCACAGTGCCTTCGATTTATTGGGCATACAACACCGGCGGGGGCCTGATTCTCACTTCGCCAGTTCTTTCTCTGGATGGGACTCAGGTTGCATTTGTGCAAACTACTGGCGGCCCTGCGGGGCAGGCGGGCTTGGTTGTTCTGAAATGGAAAGCCTCCGCGACCCAGACCGTCGGTTCTCCCGGAGTACCAACGATAGTTTCCAACGCCTTGTATCGCACCTGCGTAGCTCCCTGTATGACGGAGGTTTTCCTTCACGATGGAAACAACATCGCCGTGGATGACAGGACCTCTTCACCGTTTTACGACTATAAGGGTGATATCGCTTGGGTGGGTGGCGCAAACGGCTGGCTTCATAAGCTTACTGGGGTATTTCTCGGGAGCCCGAAGGAAGTTACAACCGGCGGGTTCCCGGTTCAGGTCAATAATGGAAATAATCTCTATAACCCGGTTTTCGACCTCGCCTCCAACAACGTGTTCGTGGGCGATGCCGGCGGGTTCCTTCATCGGGTGCCCGCGACTGGTGGAGCGACGATCACATCTGGACAGCTGGACTTCGGCGCCGGGCTTGTCTCAGGTCCAGTTTTCAATGGAACGATAAGCACCATTTATGTGTTCGCCTCAAGCGATGGCACTACCACTGCTAGTTGTGCGAACGTTGCATGTGCGGCGGTCTATAAGCTTTCGACGACTTTTGCCGCGGGTTCCACAGGAAGTAAGGTTCAGGTTGGAACGAGCGTCGCTGCGGGCAATACTCCCAACCCACTATATATCGGCGGTTTTGACGCGAATTACTTCAACTCAGTGGGAGGCACGGGGAACCTTTACGTTTGTGGAGCTACCGGAACGAACCCGATTCTTTATCGAGTGCCAATTACCTCCGGGACTCTTGGTACACCAGTCGCGATAGGAGCACTCAGTATTGGCGGAGCGATACCCGCATGCTCTCCGGTTACCGACGTCCTCAACCCATTTGCATCCGGAGGAGCGGCAGAACACTTATACTTCAGTACACAAAATCGCGGTCAACCGACAGCTTGCGGCTTCGCCGGATGCGCCATGAATTTTCTTGATACGCCGTGGACGGCCTCCACTCAGTTCAATGTGGGCCAGCAGATTCTGGTTGTCCAAGGCACTACTGCGTTGATTGAAACAGCCATCGTGGCGGGCAAAACCGGGACATCTGCCCCGGTCTGGTCTACGAATCCTGCGGTAAAAAGGGTTGACGGCGCTGTCACATGGCTGAGCCAGGGCCCCACCAGCTTTCCCGCGTTGTCGGGTTGGACGAAGAACAATAACTATGGCAATTTCGCCGTCATTTTCGACGGCACAAACGTGGAAGTTCTACCCTCAACCGGGAGGTCGAGCAACACAACTCCTGTCTGGAATACCACACCAGGTGGTTCCACGGTGGATGGAACAGCCACCTGGCTCAACGCCGGGCCTTTGCCAAACGCTGCTCTTCGTACGGCAGCCGGCACGGGGGGAGTTATCATCGACAACACAGTGAGCAGCACCACTTTGGCTGGAGCCTCTCAGGTATACTTTTTCACTCTGGGTAATCAGGCCTGCGGAACATCTGGCACTGGTAAATGCGCGATCCAGGCCTCACAGTCGAAACTACAGTAGATAGGGATCCTTTCATGGCAATGAACAATATCTCCCAAGATGATGCCCCGCTCAGTTCGGGGACCAAGAAACCGTATGAAAAACCGTCCTTCCGGTACGAGGAGGTTTTTGTGACCACGGCGCTCTCATGCACCAAGAATGTAAACGAGAGCCAGTGTCAGCAAGGTACCCCCAAGGCATCCTGAGGGTTTTGCTACCCGCGGACATCTGGGCATGAAGAGTGCGACGAATAAGACCAGTGCAGAAATGTTTCGAGTGCGGGCACATCCGAAGCCTTTCGCGTATGTTTCCCAACGTCCGCACGATTGCGCACACTCTCTCAAGTGTGACTTAGCTGGGGAGGTCTTACGATCCTTCGGGAGCCTGCGGCTGCAAGTACGCGGCTGGAGCATGCTTCCCGCTATCTGGCCGGGAGACATTTTAGAGTTAAAGTGCGTGAAGGCCGGCGACCTCTCCCAAGGAGAGATCGTTCTATTCAGTCGAGATCGCCGACTGTTTGCACACCGCGTATTGAAAAGCAGCGGAAGTGCGATCGTCACGCGGGGGGACACGTTGCCACAGGCTGATCCGGTTGTCCCCGAGGGCCAGTTGCTCGGCAGGGTGGCGGCGATCGTGCGGGATGGAAAATGTTTCAAACCGGGCGAGAGGATGTCGGCTTCCCAGCGTGCTGTCGCCGGTCTCGTGCGCTCTTCAAATTTTGCAGCCCGCGTCATCGTGCGAATGCACGGTTTGCTTAAGCGCCAAACGAGCAGTTCTTAAAGTAGGTCACGAGTCTATTGCCTGAGTTGATCACCGAAGTCGAGCGTCTCAGCCTGATTATCGAAATCGGCAGCATTGCCGTGCGCATTAACAGCACTAGTCCCGATTTTCTTCACATGCTTGAGGACCGCTACGCCGGATATATAACTTCCGCGGCGACTCCAGAAATTCAGTTCGACGTTGAACTGGGTCCGCCCGGCAATGCAGATCCGCATGCAGATGTACATGTGTCGCAACGTGATGGGCATTGGACGCTCACGCGCGGGGACTTTCGAGCGGAGTGGGAACCGGCACAGCGGCGCGGGTGGATTCGACTAAGAGCAAATCCATACTCGATTGATTCCGTTCTGCGCATTGTTCACACTCTCGTACTCGCGAAGCAAGGTGGATTTCTGCTGCACGCAGCCAGCGCTATTCGCAATGGTCGGGCGTTTCTCTTTGCCGGCGTATCCGAGGCGGGAAAGACAACGATTTCGCGGCTTGTGCCTCCTGACGTCACGCTTTTGACGGACGAGATTTCGTACGTGAGAAGGCAGGATGACAGATACGTCGCCTTTGGAACACCTTTCACTGGGGAATTGGCAAAGCTCGGGGAAAACGTTTCGGCTCCCGTTGCGGCACTCTATTTGCTGGCTAAAGGCGCCGAGAATCGTATTGAACCCATGACGGCAAGCGAAGCGGCGCGATCTTTGCTCGCCAATGTGCTGTTTTTCGCAAAGGACGAAAAGCTTGTGCAGGCAGTTTTTGATTCGGCATTTGAATTCGTCAGTAATGTGCCGGTTTCACGATTGACATTCTTCCCCGATGCCCGGGTTTGGGAGCTGATTCGATGAGTATTTTTGTTGCCCGCAATCCGCAGGTCGCGGCGCGGAGCCTCGACGGAGAGATGATGATCATGTCGGGTCGGGATTCGACATTGTTTACGCTGAATAAAACTGCAACGATTCTCTGGCAGGCGGCAGATGGAGATACTCCACTTGAGGACATCGTGCGGCAGAAAATCTGCACAGAGTATGAAGTGGACCCGGCTGCGGCGCTCCAAGACGCGGAAATGCTAGCGCGCGATCTTGCCAACCACGGGATTCTGCGGATATCAGAACAGCCGATAGCGCGCGGAGAATCCAAATGAGCGGATTGCTCGAGGAGATGACCGAGAAAGCGCGGGCGAGGAATATCCCGCTCGGCGCGCAAATCGATCTGACCTATCGATGCAACGAGCGCTGCGTTCACTGTTATCTTGACCACGAGGATCATGGCGAGATGACTACCGCTGAGATTAAGCATTTGCTCGACGAAATGGCTGATGCGGGGGTCTTTATTCTAAGTCTGAGCGGGGGCGAGATTTTCCTCCGCAAGGACTTCTTCGAGATTCTCGAATACGCGCGGATGGAGCGACAATTCTGCGTAAAACTCAAGACGAACGCGATCATGATTCGGGAACGAGAGGCTGCACGGTTACGGGAAATCGGAGTGGAATCGATTCAAATCAGCATCTACTCTCATCGCCCTGAAGTTCATGATGCGATTACGCTCGTACCGGGGTCATTGAAAAGATCGCTAGATGCAGCGCGCTTCCTGAAATCGCAGGGCCTGCGGGTGATCTTCGCGAATGTGCTGATGGTCCAGAATCTGCAGGATTATGAGGGTGTGCGGGGTTTGGCGAAGGAAATGGGCGTGGAATGCACGCTCGATCCGACGATCACGCCGATGATGGACGGGAGTCGCTCGGTTCTCCAGTTGGGACTCAAGCAGGAAGCGCTACGACAAGTGTTTCGCGATGAGGGGATGGTTGCGGAAGTACAAGAGGCCTGTGCCATTGCCTCTCCAGCAGATGAAAACGTGCTGTCGGCGCTTCCTTGCAGCGCGGGTCATACTACATGTTACGTGTCGCCATATGGTGATGTGTTTCCTTGCGTGCAGTTTCCACTGCCTACCGGGAATGTAAGAAAACAAAGATTCCTTGATGTCTGGCGAGATTCGGAGCGCATGAAAGAAGTACGCTCGATTCGACTTAGGGACTTGACGACTTGTAGCTCGTGCTCGCATGTGGGAAGTTGCACGCGATGTCCGGGGCTGGCCTTCATGGAGGGCAACATGCGTGGGCCGTCTTCGCTGGATTGCGAAAAGTCGTTCGCACGAACCGGGATTCCATCGGCCAACATGCTGACAAAAAAAAGGCCAGCGGCAAATCTGGTTCAGATTCAGATTGCCCAGACGGCCTCGGCTGCTCAGACGAGCAGCGCGCTTGCATGAGCGACGCTCAGAAGTAATACTCAAACAAATGTCTGGGCATTCTGCGCCGGTTGAGACCGAGTGGACACTACTGCTGGCCGCGTGCTCCGATAGTCCTGCAAAAGAGAAAACCTACCGCATTCTTAGGCTGCTGCATTCTCCGATTCAATGGAGTAAGGTTCTCGACCTCGCGGACCGCCATGGAGTGCAGCCGATTCTCACACAAGCAGTGGGTGCCGTTGAGGACCAGGTTCCCGCCGAGGCATTCACTGCTCTGAAACAAAACTATCAGGCCAATCTTCGTAAAGCGCTGCTTCTCTCACGCGAATTTGTGAGCATCGTTGATCGGTTCTCGCAGGCTGGGCTCGAGTTCATCCCGTACAAGGGACTGGCGCTGGCTGAGACCGTTTATGGCGATATCGCATTGCGGCAAGCCGGGGATATCGATCTGCTGATTCATGCTACGGACCTGCCACAGGTGAGGAAAGCGATCGCGGAACTCGGGTATCGCCCGCACCATTTGTTTTCGGCCGACGAGGAAGAGGCGTATTTGCGCTCGGGCTATGAAAGCGCCTTCGATGGCCCCGCGGGCAAGAATCTGCTTGAAGTGCAGTGGGCGACTCAGCCACGTTTCTATGCAGTAAATCTTGAGATGGAGGGGTTGTTCCGGCGGGCCGTCAAAGCTACTGTCGTCGGGGTAAAGGTAAAAACACTCTGCCTCGAAGACTTGTTCGTCGTGCTGGCGCTGCATGCGGCGAAGCACGTGTGGGGAAAGCTGATTTGGCTGTGCGATCTGGCGCGGGTGGCAGGAATTCCCGAACTGGCCTGGAAAAGTATTGGTGATCAGGCACGAGAACTGGGGATCGTCAGGATGCTGTGGGTTACGCTTCTGCTCGCAGAGAAGTTGCTCGATATGCCCGTACCGGCAGCCGCGCAGGAAAACCTGCCCGAGGATTTTGCGGCGGTGTCGTTGGCACACGAAATTGAGGGCTACATCGCGAGCGACAGGATGTTCGACGTTGAGTCGCGCGCGTACTTCAATCTGATGCTGCGGTTGCGCGAGCGGCGCGTAGACCGAATGCGATTTATGAGCCGATTGGTTCTCACGCCGGGCCCGAGCGAGTGGGCGGTCACGCGACTTCCCAAAATGTTATTTCCACTTTACCGACTCGTGCGAATCACCCGCCTGGGTGCCCGGATGGTAAGCGGGCGGACTTGAGCGGGTGAAGTCAAGCAGGTATAACGCGTGCATGACAAGACACCCGAGCAGGGGTACATATAATCCCGCCTTCAGGGTACCGAATCGGTTTGAAGCGACACCGACAATCCACGGAAGGAGACCGCCACCGATGTTGGAAAGCACGAACATGAAGGATCCAATTTTCGCGGAGGTAAATTCCCGCGAGAGCAGCGAAATGGTAATCGGGTAAACCGACGACAGCCCAAAACCCGCTGCTATGGCGCTGGCGGCGATGGTCGGCAATTCGCGCGAAAAAGTAAGACCGGCCATTCCTACAGACGCGAGCAGCAATCCCCCCTGAACCAGTCTGACATCGTCGATGATCCGCAGCAGCGCAGGCGCCAGCCACCTCCCAATCATGAGCGAAGAATAGAACAGAGATGGCGTGGCAAGCGCGACTGTCAGAGTCAGAGTGCCGAGACTCTTTACGTATGAGGCCATCCACTGCCCGAATGCATTCTCAACTCCGACATAAAAAAGGAACAGGACCCCGAACATAAGGAATGGGCGGACGTTGCTGCGGACGATTGCAAGAACGGAAGTCTTCTCCAGGGTAGACACCGGCTCTACCAGCTTCGCGCGCATGCCGGCGATCCCGATACTGACTGCGACAGCGAAGACCGCAACGGACAGGAGCAGAAGACGAATGTGACCGCTCTTCGCCACCGCGGCAACCAGAAACGGACAAGCCACAGCTCCCACGCTCCAGAAGAAGTTCAGCAGATTGAGCGTCGCGCTTCTACGCTCAGGGTTCGCCGCGGCGACCAGCAGATTAGCCGCGGGAACCGCGAGGCCCAGGCCCGCGCCATAGGTTCCAATGCAGAGGATACCGAGTAACTTTGGTCCTGAGAGGACGAGAGCGACGCCCAGAGCCATCAGTGAGAGACCGAGGCTGATGGTGAAGCGATATCCCCAACGTGCCACGAGCACTCCTGAGATCGCGACGGCGCATGTTGAAGCAAAGTACTGGGCATTAAATAGTGCGCCCGCCTGTGCATAGTTCAGCGACCAGCGTGCCGAAAGACTCGGCAGCATGGGCCCAAGGAGCACGGTGGCAATTCCGATCGGGATAAATGAAATATAAGCGGCGTAGGTAAGAGCACGTGCTGAGGCAGGTGCCGCGTGGGTTTCAGCCGTTGACATGATGGGGGCGCACTGCAATCCTCCAAGGCCGGAAGACGCATAGCTGGCTCTGATGCTAGCAGGAGACTGGGGCCTTCGCTGTGGATTCGCGTACGACCAGTTCAGGTTCGATGGCGATCTCAGAGGGATATTCCTTTTTCCCCTCGATACGATCAAGCAGCGTCTGCCCCGCTACCTCGCCCATACGGTTCAAAGGCTGACGTACTGTCGTGAGGCTGGGTGTATGGAAGGCTGCGCCGGGGATATCGTCGAATCCGAGCACCGATACATCCTGCGGCACGCGGAGTCCTTGTTCTTGCAAGGCGCGGATGGCCCCGATCGCTGAAATGTCGTTGTACGCAAAGATCGCGGTGAATGGCTTCTGGCGCGAGAGGAGTTGCTTGGTAAATGGATAGCCTAACTTCGGCGTAGGATCGTCGACGTCAATCTGCACGGTCAGGTCCGGATCGATTTGGATTCCAATGTCGGCAGCTACATGGCATATGGCATCCCAGCGATCGGCAGCATCAGAGCTAATCGGGTTCCCCTTCATAAATGCAATACGTTCATGGCGCAAGTCCTTCAGGTGATTAAGTGCCAGAACGGCGGCACGACAATGATCGAGAACAATGTTGGTGACGCCTTTGAGTTTCTTGTGGCCCGCGATGGCGACGGTGGGCAGCATCGGCGCTTCCTGGACGGTGGTATCGACGGTGATGATGCCTTCGACGCCACGCTCCGAAAGGAGTTGCGAATAACGGCTAAGCAGGGCCTGATCATGGCGATGTACGACGGTCAGGAAAAAGTAGTCGCGCTGTCGCAGGTACTGCTCAATGCCACTGATGATCGGTGAGCTGTAAGAATCGCCGATCTCTTCCGCAATCACGCCGATCGTGTACGTGCGCTTGTTGCGGAGGGTGCGAGCAAAGAAGTTGGGCCGGTAGTTTAAATCCTTTGCGGCGGCACGGATGCGGTTCTTGGTCTCTTGCGGGATGGAGCGGGCCGAAGGGGAGTCGTTTAATACCGCCGAAACAGTGCCCGGGGTGAGTCCTAAGTATTGGGCGACCGCCTTAAGAGTGACTACCTGCGGCTTCTGCGTGGCCTTTTTAAGTTGAACCATAGGAGTTATAAATCGCTTTAGAAAAGCTCGGCTGTTCGTATTTCATGCCAACTAAATCGCGGCATCTCGTCAGATTCCACCCACCTTCATCCGTTACATATGTTTCCTACGCCTTGGCATGGCGTTCGCTGTTTGGCTTCGAGCCGCTTAGGGCAAAGAACAGGATGTACAGATAACAAATGACCGGCAGGAAGAACGCGTGATGAATCCCGATGCGGTCGGCAAACCAACCTTGCGCGACCGGGATGATGGCTCCGCCAACGATAGCCATAATCAGGAGGCCGGAGCCGTCGCCTGTCAGTGGTCCGAGTTCGGCAACTCCAAGCGTGAAAATGCTAGGGAACATGATGGAATTGAAAAAACCGACCAGGATTATGCTGTACATCGCAAAGTGTCCGCTCGTCAGCATCGAAAGCGTAACGAGAGCAGCAGCGCAAATCGCGCAGATACCCAGAAGAGTTCCGGTCTTAACTTTCTGTAAGAGTGCGGAACCGATGAAGCGCCCTACCATAGCGCCACCCCAATAAAAAGCGACAAAACTCGCGGCGACCTTTTCCGTCAGCCCACCAATTTCCGGCTGGCTGAAATAATTAACCAGAAAGCTGCCAATTGAAACCTCGGCGCCCACGTAGACAAAGATTGCGATGGCACCGAACACCAAGTTCGGATGCTTCCAAATCGAATCGTTCACTTTTTCACCGCGTTGATGCTGTGCGCTTTCGATCTTAGGGAGTTTGAAATTGCCAATTGCAATAGCAAGCAGTACCAGCGTGATGCCCAATCCCACATAGGGCATCTTTACTGTTGCAGCTTCGTGCAGCCGGTAAACTTGCAGGTCAGCCGGCGACAACGCCCGGATTTCTTCAATTTTTCGAGCGGCTGTCAGAATGAAAAGGCTGCCAAAGAACGGCGCAAGAAAAGTACCGAGGGAATTAAACGCCTGCGTGAGATTCAAGCGACTGGACGCAGTCTCGGGCTTGCCGAGTACAGTGACATATGGATTTGCAGCCACCTGCAAGCAGGTGATTCCGGCAGCAAGAACAATGAGGGCACCCAAGAATAATGGATAAGAAGGAACGCTTGCAGCTGGTACAAACAGGAATGCACCTACACCCATAGTGAGGAGGCCGACGACCATGGATCTTTGGTACCCGATCGAGTCGATGATCTTGGCGGAAGGAATTGAGAAGATGAAATATGCACCAAAGAACGCGAACTGAATCAGCATGACTCTGGTGTAGTTCAGATCAAAGATCGACTTGAGGTGGGGAACGAGGATGTCATTCAAGCAGGTTAGAAATCCCCACATAAAAAAGAGCGTGGTTACCGTTGCCAGGGCAGCTCCATAGCTTTGGCCAGGGCCGGAAGTCGAAGCCGAGGTAGGGGTATTAGGGCTCGCAATTGCCATGAGTTCTTTTCCACTCCCGAAGGGTTAGGAATCAGTGAACGCCGCCATCATACATCGACGCCACGGCGTTTTGCGGACTTTTTCTTGTGAGCAGACTGCTCGCATGCCCTACAAAATCGATTCTGTTGGATGAACCCGGTTGACAATGGGTGCGCGTTGCCGGAGACTCGTTCGTTCCAGAAATCATTTCTCTTGCGGGTCTTGGCATGCTTAGAGCATTTCGTTTTGCAAGGCTTTTCTCTTTTCTTGCGGTCCTTGTTTTCACCGGGTCCGCAGCTCGCGCCGAAAATAGCGGCGTGATTGTTTTTAGCGAAGCTACGTTCCCAGCCGCCGACTCCATTGCGCCTACACCCCAACAATTGGCGGCTCTGTTTCCGACAGCGGCATTGGTCGGAGCCGATCAGCTCAATCACCTGCTCCCCGCGACAGATTCCCGGCTACTCGTGCTGCCATACGGCTCTGCTTTCCCCGAGGAGAGCTGGTCTGCGATCAAGAATTTTCTGGATCGCGGAGGGAATCTACTGGTTATTGGGGGAAGGCCGTTTACGCGAGCGGCGTACCGGGATACGCAAGGATGGCATCTCCGCGAGTACAGCGTGAGATTCGCCCGTCCGCTGATGATCGATCAGTACCAGGAGACTCCGGGCTCCGATGGACTCCAATTTCAAGCCAACCCTGAGATCCCGATGCAGCTTTCCGCGTTTCAATGGAAGCGTGCTTTCAGCGCAGTGATTCGGCTGAGTGCTGTGGACTTGTATCACCGAGGCGGGTCGGCAGGATCGCTCGACGCGCGGCTCGCCACGCTAGCTTGGGGCGTTAAGGGTGGCCGTAAACTGTCGGCCCCGGTCATTCAAGTGGATCACGATCGAAATGGGTTCGATGGCGGACGCTGGATTTTAGTCAACAGCGAATTGTCGCGAGAGTTCTTCGACAACACTGGGCTGGTCCGATCGCTGGCAGAACGCGCGCTCCAAGGTGCCGAGGAGTTCACGGTGCGTCCGGTGCTTCCTCTTTATGTGCCGGGCGAATCCGTAGAGCTTCAGATTACATGGCATGCAGCCGAGCCGGTCGCTGGTGTCTCGGTTAAGCTCACATCATTTCCTGAATCTGACGTGACGAATCGGTCCACAGTCACAGCAAATCTTCCTTCCGCGGGCCCTGTTACGATTCCTACTCCACAAGGCAAGGGACTCTACATCATCGAAGCTCAATTGTTGCAAGGCGACCGAGTGCTAGCGATTTATCACTCGGGGTTCTGGATTCGCGATGATGTGTATTTGCGCTCCGGACCTCGGTTGAAAGTAAACCAGGATTACTTTGAAGTCGATGGCCATCCTCTGGCGGTCATCGGTACAACGTACATGTCGAGTGAAGTCCAGCGGCTTTATTTCGAACATCCGAACGTTTATGTGTGGAACCAGGACCTCGCGCAAATTCACGATGCGGGTCTAAACATGATCCGCACTGGGTGGTGGACGGGATGGGATAAGTTTTGCGATGAGAACGGACAGCCGTACGAACGCGCACTGCGGACGCTGGAAGCGTATCTGATGACGGCGCGTAAGTATGGGCTTCCAGTGCAGTTCAACTTCTTCGCATTCTTACCCGATGTTCTGGGGGGTGAGAACGCGTTTCTTGATCCGGCTGCCGTGCGCAGACAGCAGACGCTGATTTCCGAAGTCGTCGCGCGGTTCCGCGATGTCCCCTATCTCGCGTGGGATCTTATTAATGAGCCCAGCTTTTCGCAGCATCTTTGGACGATGCGTCCGAATGGAGATCCCATTGAACTGGCGGCATGGAACCAATGGCTCAGCGCTCACTACCCGGACCGGGGCAAGTTGGCCGCCCTCTGGAACGTTCCACCAGACTCTGTAGCAGGAGCCATCTCCCTGCCCAGTGAGAGTGAGTTCACTCCACGCGGAATGTACGTAGGCGTCAATTCGCTCCGGATCTACGATTACTTCCTGTTTGCGCAAGAGGAGTTTGCCAAATGGGCGGCATCTATGCGCGACGTTATCCGCGGAACGGGTTCTCAGCAACTCGTAACGGTGGGGCAGGATGAGGGAGGAATCCAGGATCGTCTGTCTCCGGCGTTTTGGGGCACTTCGGTGGACTTCACGACCAATCATTCCTGGTGGCAAAACGATTACATCTTGTGGGACTCGCTCGCGGCGAAGCAACCTGGGAAGGCGATGCTCATTCAGGAGACCGGACTGCAGCGTGAATTAAATCTTGACGAGATCGCGCGCCGGACGACTGAGAATGAGGCCTTATTGCTCGAGAGGAAGATCGCCAGTTCGTTCATTCAAGGATCCGGTGCAATCGAGTGGCTCTGGAACACCAATTCCGACATGAGCGAAAGCAACGAGACCCCTATTGGGGCGGTGAGGACAGACTTTACCGAGAAACCGGAAGCCTCGCTGTTGCGGGCATTCGGCCAGCTCGTACCGTCGTTGCACGAGCATCTGCGGGACCCGCAGCTTCCCGGCGTCGCGATCATAACGTCACAGGCAGCACAGTACTCTGTGATGGGCGATTTTCAGTTGGAAGCGCAGAGACGTGCCGTTCGGGCCCTGTCCTATACAGCGCATTTGCCAGGATATGTAATTGCTGAAAACCAGATTGAGCATTTGGGGACACCGAAGCTGGCAATCCTCCCTTCGCCCCAGGCACTCACTCAGAGGGCGTGGAATGCTCTCCTCCTTTATGTCGAGCAGGGTGGAAATCTGCTGGTCACGGGTCCTGTCGAACGTGACGAACATTGGCAACTCGTTCATCGAATGGCGGCTCTAGGGATTGCTGGTCATTCTGAGCCACTCGTGTACCACAATGCCGAGTTGATCCTTGGACAACAGAGTTTATCGCTTTACTTCGGCCAGCAGGGACAGAACTGGCTCGACTCCGTTCGTTTCGATGACGGTTCAACTTTGAAGGAGATAGCTCACGGGAGGGGGCGCATTTACTGGTCCGCCTATCCGGTCGAGTTATCCGAAGATATGCAGTCTGCCAGTGAGCTCTACTCTTTTGTCGCCAGTCGTTTGAAGATCGCCCCGCCATTCACGACGCAAGCTTCGATTCCCCAAGGAGTGCTTGTTTTCCCGACGGCGCTTGCTGACTCCATACTTTACGTTTTTGTCTCCGACGGTAATCAGGACGCTGCTATTAATATTCGTGATGAGACGACGGGTAGCGTCCTCGCATTTGATTTGCCAGCACAGCATGCCGCAATCGCTCTCATTGGGAAAAAGGAGCACCGAGTAATGGCCAAGTATGGCTTCTGAGTGGTGAAACCCAGTCGGCTGCAGCGAATACCGGATTCCACCTTTGACAAACCGGAGTTACGCTCCGCGTTGTGGGCGTGCCCTCTCCAGTTTTTTCTAAACCGCCACGGGCGCCAGTCGTGGCGATGCCGCGACGACGCATATCCCGTAAGTGGCGATGGTTGCTTGGAATCGCTCTTATCTTTCTGATCACTCTTGCCATTTGTATTCCGATAGCCATCATGCGTGCACAACCAATTTTGCGCGCTCGAGTGGTCGAGACGCTTTCTGCGCGCTTCAAGAGCCGGGTGGAACTTGCCGAGTTGCACGTGTGGATCACGAACGGATTGCACGCGGAAGGCAAAGGGCTGCAAATATACGGCGCGACGGATCCGAATCCGTGGCTACCCGGGGTACAGCCCCTGCTCAGCATCGAGGAATTTCACTTTCAGACCTCGCTTCGTAATCTCTTTCGTGAGCCAATGAAGTTAGACACGATTTACGTGACCGGCTTTACGATGAACATTCCGCCCAAGAAAGACCGCCAGGAGATGCGTAGTTTCCGGAGCCACAGCCAGAGGATGAAGATCGCTGTGGCGCACTTTGTCTTCGCAGGCGCCAAGCTGGTCATTAACACCGATAAACCAGGAAAAGCGCCTTTGGAATTCGACATCAGCGACCTGCGCATGGCTGAGATCGGCCTAGGACAACCGCTGCACTTTGACGCTACCCTGGTCAATCCCAAACCAGTTGGCGATATCCACTCCACAGGCAGTTTTGGTCCGTTCAACGAGTTGAGCCCCCGCGACTCCCCCGTCCGGGGCGATTATTCCTTTACAAATGCAGATCTTGCCACCATTCATGGTATTGCTGGGATTCTTGCTTCCACTGGACGGTATGGCGGCACGCTGGGGCGGATTGAAGTCAATGGTGAGACAGATACTCCTGATTTCCGGCTGGCGATCAGCGGGCACCCGGTGCCTCTGCATACTGACTTCCATGCGATCGTAGACGGAACGGATGGGGACACTTATCTCGAACCGGTCCGGGCGCGCTTTTTACAAACGAGTTTCACCGCCAGCGGAAAGATCGTGCGCGTAAAAGACCCACCGGGGCGCCGGGTCGATCTCGATGTCGCAATGGGTCGAGGGAGTATCGAGGACCTGCTCCGGCTTGGAGTGAAAACAGAACCGCCTGTCCTGACCGGACCCATCCGGCTCAAGACAAGACTCAACATATCGCCTGGTCAACGCGACATTTCCGACCGCCTACAGCTTGCAGGCTCGTTTCAGGTACCAGTTGGGCATTTCACGAACGATAAGATTCAGACACGGATCGATAACCTCAGCTTGCGCGGGCGCGGGGAGCCGAAGCTGATCGGAAAGGAAGACGCGGATGTGCCGACGGACTTAAAAGGCAGGTTCGTGCTGCAGGATGGAGCACTGTCGTTCTCCATGCTCCACTTTCAAATTCCGGGAACCCACGCGGATATGACCGGGAAATACAGCCTTGATGGCGCCACGTTTGACTTCCACGGGCTATTGAAGACCGATGCCAAGCTGTCGCAGATGACTACTGGCTGGAAATCCATACTGCTGAAGCCAGTTGATCCGTTTTTTCATAAAAACGGAGCTGGCGCCGAAATTCCATTCAAAATCACAGGTACCCGCTCGGAACCTCATTTCGGCCTTGACGTGGGTCACGACCACAGCGACTTCGATACCCTTCACCAATAAACGACCAGCAATAGTTTTGGCTCCCGATACAGCATCCGGGGTATTGTTCGGCGCGCGACAGGAAAATACTTTTCGGGTTATAAGCCCCTCGGAACGCTCCGCTTGTCGTTGGGGACCATAGGAGGAGGAGAAATGGCACAGGGTTCGCTGCGAGAACTTTACATTGACGAATTGAGGGATCTCTATAACGCCGAGACCCAACTGACAAAGGCGCTGCCAAAAATGGCGAAGGCATCTTCCAACCACGAGCTACGCCAAGCTTTTGAGGAACATTTGCGCCAGACATCGGAACATGTTTCTCGGCTGGAACAAATCTTCGATAACCTGGAGGAAAAGCCAACAGGAAAGAAGTGTCTGGGCATGGAAGGGCTGGTGAAGGAAGGCGCTGAAACCATGCGGGAGGAATACGAAGACGCTGTAATGGATGCTGCGATCATTGGTGCCGCCCAGAGAGTGGAACACTATGAGATAGCAGGATACGGAACGGTCCGCGACATGGCGAAACTTCTTGGGGAACACGAGCACGTCTCGTTGCTGGAACAAACCCTCGAGGAGGAAAAGGAAACGGATCAGAAACTGACACAACTGGCGGAGCAGATCAATCCGCAGGCCCGGGAAGGCGGGGACCATGAAGCCGAGGAAGGCGAATCAGAAACGGGGTCAAAGCGGGGCCGGAGTCGACACGCGGCATGAATATTTTGGTGGAAGGGTGCTCACCCTTCCACACTACCGCATCGCCGATTTGATGTAAAAAATACGGCAATCACCGTATAGAGGTAGGCCCTTCTTAACGATAATTTCTCATGCAAGACGCTGGAGCGAAATAGCGCCACGGAAGTTCGGTCCATTCTGGTCGAGGTCTCCACATGTCAAACCATCCCGCGCCGGATGCCTGCAGTTCATCTACCGAGACAGATTGTTCACAGCAGTGGCATGCGTTATACCACGCCGCGCGCTTTGAGACTGACCGCCAAAAGATTCCTCTTAGAATTGCAGATGCCGAAAAAGCCATCCTGAATCGAGTGAAAGAGTTGTTCGTCGTCAACACTGATCACATCGAAGAAGATCCGATACTGGATGACGTGCTTTACGCGTTACGCGCTCTTCGGAACTGTGTCGCGCCGGAAGCGAATGCTGCCTAGTAGCTGGCTTCTACTGGCATGGCAGCAGCGGCTCACGTCTTCAGCAGTCTCCTAAGTAATTGCAGGTTTGGTGGTTGGGGCAACGCTGTATTGTTGCGGAACATCTGCCGCCATTAAAGTGCAGAAAACCGGACAAATCGGAGTTCCCAACTCATGGCGAGCAAAGTCGTAGGACAAATTCCCTCAGTAGATACCAACCTGAGGCGAGCGTTCGAGAATGCTGTGCGTGACATCTATCAAGCCGGGCTCGACCGCAAGACCTCCAGCTATCGCACACCCATTGTGCAACGCGCTAGCGCTTTCATCGGATCTTCCGAAAACGCGCAGAAAAAGGCTCTTTCCGATGCGGCGAGGGCCTTGGCGCAACTGTGGAAGGTCTCGTCAAGCTCTAGCCGCTGAACGCCGTGCTACTGAATAAGCCGTCGAGTTAGTTGGGGCGTGATGACCGTGGAGGGGTGCATGGGCGGCTCTTTGACGGGTGCAGTTTTCTTTCTTACAGACACGATGATGGTGATGAGTACCATCATGAGTAGCACTGTGATTACGGCGGTTGCGGTCTTCCTTCCGGTATTTGGATTTCCGACGATCATAATCAGTTAAGCCTTTCTATCACGTTACTCTCGGCAAAAGATTGGCCCCGAGACGTACGTAAAGGCTACGTGCACCAGGGCCTGGCAACTCAGGCAGTTCTAGACGGCTTTTCGAAAATCCTGAACGCTTTCACTCCCACGGGTTGCACTCTCGCCTGCACAGGTTCTGCAAGATGCCACGGCTTCTTTGCGGCGTTCGCGGAGGCGGCTCTGGAAAGTGTCCCACCGGCCGCCGATCCCTGCGGCGTTGCTACTGATGATGACCGTATCCGTTCCCGCGGGAATGATACGGTCCGTTGGTCTTGACGCTGCGTCAAGATCTGCACGCTCGCTGGAGGTAGAGACGGCGGGCATTCTGGGTACGGACTGGCCGTGCGCTTGTGCAGCCGCAGTTTCCGATTGAATATTTCCGGATGTCTGCTTCGTCGTGGGAGTCACATTACGATCCGTTTCTGCGCGATGCATCACGGGATCCGCTACCCACTTCGCGCGATAGCTTCGTTCGTAGCCCGACCACTTTGTGTCCGAATCAAGATCTGACTCGTTGTACGGCGGAAAGCTTTCGACCTGCTGTTTCGTGAGATCAGCTTCGAAGTCGTCCTGGTGTTTCGCGGAAGCACGCAAAGCCTGCACGGGGATCAGAAACTTTTTGGTGGAGAGCCAGCCCCCGGTATCAACTACAACGTACCGGATGTCTCCGGTAGCGTGATCGAAAATCACATCATCGATCTTGCCCAACTTGCCATCGCTGGAACCATAAAGGTGAGCGCCACGAATATCTTCCCCAGCCTCGGTGATAGCGGTATTTTTTAGAGTGCCGTAATGTGCCATGTTTTCCTCCGGTTTCCATATGTATTGCTTTGCTCGCGGCGAAAAAGGCGAGCGCATCCAAGAAACAGTTTCCTCCTGAGTAGACTACTGGTAGGGCCACTAGCGCGGCATCAGCGGATCGCTGTAATCGTTTCACGTGGTCCGGGACTGTAACTACATTTGTCCCGGTATATCGGGCTCGGGCTCCCTGACAGGTACGTCGGGATTCTCGGGAGGATCGATGGGGCCTGGAACGGGTGAAGGGAGCGGATCAGCGGGAGCGCGCGTGCGGAATTTCTGGGATTGCAGGTCCACGATCATGACTTTCTGATGCAGGACAATTACGGAAAGGCAGCCGGCAATCGATCCTTCGTGTCGACATTTGGTCTGGTGGCATCGAGGATATCTTTCGAGAGTAGCCTGCGTCTTAAGGACACGGTGTGTGCGCTCGCCTTCGGGCGAGCTTTGGTAGGTTCAATCCTGTAAGGTGGAAAATGTCGAAGCGCCATCCTGCCCTGGCTGCTGACCACGTGCTGGCGGTGAAAGCTCAAAAGCTGCGAGAGTCAAAATCGCAGCCATCAGTAAGCGAACGAGAATGTCTTTCATCGCATTTTATCTGGGTTCAATTCATGCAAGACGAAACAACGACGGCAGCGTTCAAGTCGTGGAGGCGATGGTTGTAACTTTAATTGTGTTTCCGATGCGCGTACCAGTAACTCGAGCCCGCTGTCCAGCGAGTTTCTTCAGAGAACCGAGATCGCCATCGAGAAGGTAACCCGACTCCCCATTGATCAACGCGAAAGAAGCTCCTCCGTGCACACAGACGCGAACGCAGGTACTAGCCGAGCGATCAAGAGCAGCTTGATGTTTTGCGCCACAGCGAGAACAGGTAACCATGCCTTCAAAGGATTGTGCCATCGCTGTCGGTTGGGGTTGTGCCGCCTGGCCGACCGCAGCTCCTGCAGCGGCTCCGAGAGTCGCCAACAGCAGGGCCAGAACCAGCGCGGTCGCAGTCGCCAGCAGTACGATTTCTATCCACACCGAGGAACTATTCGTAATGCCCCTGAACTTCATCTGCACCTCCCGTGAACGCGCCCGTCATGGATGCGTAGTCCGGCGGAAGAGTTGTCGTACAGTAAGTCAGCACCTGTTATGCCATTCTCGAAAAGAGAGCCGCGCCCGGCTATTTTCTTATTCGGAATGGTAGCGGGGGGACACCACGACGTATCAGGGATGCCGGCAGGAAGCCAGCAAGGTAGAAATTTCTCGCCGGAATGCAGTCTTTCCGCGTCGTAGGGCTAGGCTGCGGCGGCCGCGGCTTGGATTGCCTCGAGAGATGCCGCCTCTTTGGCCCCTGTTCGGCGAAGCAGTTCGATAGCACCGTTTGCGGTGTCGTTCTCGGGGCACGACACGTATACCAACGCGGTAACATCGCAGAGCTGATGACCCAGGCGTTTGGCATCATCTGGAGAAAACCCGAGATCCACTAAGGTTCGACAACCGCGCGAAACGGCCAAAGAAGTCGTTTCGGTAAAAAGAGCATTCAGGAAAGCCTGAGATCTGACAAACACGCCAACCGTGGGGATCACAACTGCTCCGAATCCGGAGAACCAGCGGATCATGCGGGCTGTCGTCGCGCTCTCGCTCGTGGCAACGTCGTTTGTATTGTCGTGAAAAATGGCCGCGTCGGGGTGAGCAGGCGAGAGGACCATACAGATGTCCTCGCTGTGATAGCCCGCACGATTGAGTGCAGACACTACTTCCGGTAGAGCGACATTGCGAGAGTACATTCCGTAAGCTGCGGTTCCGCTACTGATCATAACTGAACTCCGAAGCCGGGCTTTGCGGAAGGAGAGACCGTCCTTCTACACAACTGGCAAGTTTGTAAAAAATACAAGCTTCACGTAGGCAAGGCACTAGGGTGAATCATGTAAAGCACAGATAGGGACCTAGTTACCGCGTGAGTCCTAATCACCGACATGCTTTTTGCGTGTTTACGCTATCGAGGAAGACTTTTTGAGACTGTTACGTTTCCCTCTTTATAAATGGGAAGGAAAGTAATCAAGTCACGAAATGGATATTGTTGCCGAATAGTATTGCGGTGCCGGAAAGATAGGGGCTAACGACTCAATTGTTCGACGTGGATCCCGCCATAGGATTGGATCGGTCGCTGCTGGCTGTTGGGATCAGCCGGCGGTGCTGGCTGCTGGTCCCGGGGCTGTTCTGGCTGCGGCACTTGCTTCTCTTTCGGTGGCAAGGGTTGAGGCGCGGGCTGCGGTGCCTGGAGCTGCGACCAAGCAATCAAATCACGACTTGTGTACGCGTCTTCAGGGGTTTGTGGGGAGCGTTGTTGTGCCATCGCCCCCGCTGGGCACAGGAGAAGACCAAGCACGAGAAGTATCGTCGTTCGATCCATCGCCGGGTTCCGAAAGACGAAGCCTCTCAAAAGGATCTAGCGGAATTAGAGGTCCGAGTTAGCGCGTGACCCGGAAGATCCTTTTGTCTTGTTAGTCGTTTTACGCGTGGCACCTCCAGAGGTCCATAGAGTCTTCTACGTATCAGAGATGGAGCAATTCAGAAAACCTGGACGATTCCGTTCCGAACAGCATAGCGAGTCAGGTCGGCAACGGAGTGCAAGCCCAATTTCCGCATGAGATTGGTTCGATGCGTTTCGGCTGTCTTAACGCTCAAGTTGAGAGTCACCGCGACTTCTTTGCTTGTGCGCCCTTCAGCCAACAACTGAATCACCTCACGCTCGCGAGCGGTGAGAACCTCGCCAGAGTGATCGAGATCGTTTTCGAAATCGGAGGTTTCCTTTTCACGGTTCAGGAATCCGTCCAAGACCATTTGGCTCACGCGGGTCGTGAAGAACGTCCTTTGCCTTTGAAGCGCATCGACGGCAGCGACAAGATCGCGGCCAGCATCCGATTTAAGGAGAAAACCGCGGGCACCCGCACGCAGGACTTCGCGGATCACATGATCCGAATCGTGCATTGTCAGGATCAGGATGGCGAGGTTGGGATTCGTC
>Ga0126371_10001182_pt1 | contig 21954 bp, 26 predicted proteins | sample PanSoiMetaPlot_4_FD_110145 | JGI IMG/M metagenome (GOLD analysis project Ga0126371, IMG submission 110145) | Tropical forest soil microbial communities from Panama - MetaG Plot_4 | ecosystem: Environmental > Terrestrial > Soil > Tropical forest > Bulk soil | place: Panama | collected 2016-02-17 | reverse complement strand
GCGGCACATGTATTCGATCGCGTCCTGGTCGCCGAGCCAGTCCGACCCCTTGACGGTGTCGTACATGTGCCAGCGCCAGTCGTCCTCGCCCATGTTGCCGAGCGCGGCCGAGATGCCACCCTGCGCCGCGACCGTGTGCGAGCGGGTGGGAAACACCTTGCTGATGCAGGCGGTGCGCAGGCCCGCCTCGCTGCAGCCGACGACCGCGCGCAGGCCGGAGCCGCCAGCACCCACCACCACCACGTCGTAGGTGTGATCCTCGATCGGATAGGCGCGCCCGTTCACCTTGGGGGCGCCATCGCGCGAACCATTGTCAGCCATGCGTCACACCCCGAACGATATCTTGAGAACCGCGAAAATGCAGGCGAGCCCCACCGCCCAGGCGAAGAAATTGTTGATCGTGATCAGCGTCAGCTTCTGCAGCTTGTCGTGGACGTAGTCCTCGATGACGACCTGCACGCCGATCTTCATGTGCAGCGCATTGGCGATCACGAACAGCATCATCAGGACGGCGACGAGCGGCGAGCCGAGAATCTGCTTGACCGCCGGATAGGTGCGGCCGGTGAGCGAGATCACCAGGAAGAGGCCGGCGATCGTGAGAGGGATGCTGGCGATCGCGGTGATGCGCTGCAGCCAGAATTCCTCGGTGCCGGATTTCGCCGAACCGAGGCCGCGGACGCGGCCGAGCGGCGTGCGCATGTTGCCGGACGGGAGGCGCATGTCCATGGTCAGTTGCTCCTCATCGCATTCCGGTCATCGCCAGGATCAGCCATAACAGCACAGTCGCGACGATCGAGCCGATGATATTGGCGCGCACCATCCATTCGCGCTCGCCGGGCTCGAGGCCGTAGCCGAGATCCCAGATGAGGTAGCGCAGGCCGCCGATCAGGTGGTGCAGCATTGCCCAGGAGAAGCCGAACAGGATGATGCGGCCGATCCAGCTCGCCGCGAAAGTCGCGAAGGTGGCATAGGCGTTCTGTCCGGCGGCGGCGGCAAGCAGCCACCAGGTCAACATGAGCATGCCGGCGACGAGCGCAAGCCCGGTGATCCGGTGCAGGCCGGACATCAGCATCGAGAGCGTGAGGCGGTAGATCTGGAGGTGCGGCGAGAGAGGCCGCTGAACGGGAGCCTGGGTCTCGGCCATTCACATCCTCCGATGACATTGCCTGCGACGCGCGGGCGCGTCGCGATGGCGCGTTCCTAGCGAAAGTCGCCGCGCGCGACAATGCGCCAAGCTGGTATGCCAGGGCGTTTCGCACCGGTCAGGGGCCATAGCCCGACATTTCGCCACACGCGAAATATCGCCCTCGATAATTCGAAGCGCAATCGGTAAGATGCAGAGCTTTCCTTCGCCCGATCCGAAGGAAGGACCTCGGCTCATGCGCTTCGACCTTGCCGATCTCAGCCTGTTTCGCCATGTCGTAGAGGCCGGCAGCATCACGCATGGCGCGGAGCGCGCGCATCTTGCGCTCGCCGCGGCATCGACGCGCATCCGCAACATGGAGGAGGCGCTCGGCGCCCCGCTGCTGCTGCGCCGGCGCCAGGGCGTGACGCCGACGCCGGCCGGCCGCACCCTGCTGCAGCATGCGCGCGCGATCCTGCGCCAGGCCGAAAGGCTGCGCGAGGATCTGGGCGCCTATGCGGGCGGGCTCGCGGGCCAGGTCAAGGTGCTGTCGAACACCAATGCGCTCACCGAGTTCCTGCCGGAGACGCTGAGCTCGTTCCTCGCCGGCCACCCGAACGTGAGCATCGATCTCGAGGAGCGGCTGTCCGACGAGATCGTCGGGCTGATCGCCGAGGGCGTCGGCGACATCGGCATCGTGGCCGGCACCGTCGATGCGGGCGACCTCGTGACCTTCCCGTTCCGCACCGACCGCTTCGTGCTGGTGGTAGCGCGCGAGCACGCGCTCGCCCGCCGCGCCCGCATCGCCTTCGCGGAGGTGCTGGAGCACGATTTCGTCGGCCTCGACCGGGCGAGCGCGCTGCAGCGCTTTCTCGCCGACAAGGCGGCGCGCATCGGCCGGCCGCTGCGGTTGCGCGTGCAGCTGCGCAGCTTCGACGCGGTGTGCCGGCTGGTCGAGAGCAATGTCGGCGTCGGCATCGTGCCGGAGACGACGGCGCGCTGGGCCGCCAAGACGATGGCGATCAAGACGGTCGATCTCACCGACCCGTGGGCGGTGCGCGAGCTCACGATCTGCGTGCGCGACGTGGCGTCGCTGCCGCCCTATGCGCGCCAGCTGGTCGAGCACATGCGGGCGGGCGCGGGTTAGGCTGGACCGCACGATCGACCCCATTCCAATTTCCCGATGTTCGTGCTGCAATAGCGCGGATTTCAGGAATTTTCTGCGCGGCTCGACGTATCCTCGGAGGGTGCAATGCGCCGACGCGATTTTGTCGCGATGATTGCCAGCGCGGCTGCCGCGTGGCCGACAGGGGCCCGCGCGCAAGCCTATCCGTCGCGGTCGATCACGATGGTGGTGCCGTTTGCGGCGGGAGGCAGTTTCGATGTCCTCGGCCGCATCATCGCGGCCCAGATGAGCGAATTCCTCGGCCGCCCGGTGATCGTCGAGAACACGACCGGCGGCGGCGGCGCCATCGGCGTGGTGCGCGTCGCGAATGCCGCACCGGACGGTTACACGTTTCTGCTCGGAAGCATCGGCACGCATGCCTATTATCCGAGCATGTACAAGAAGCCGCGCTATGACCCCGTCAAGGACTTCAAGCCGGTCGCGCTGTTCGCGGCGCAGCCCATGGTGCTCATCGCACGCAAGGATTTGCCGGCCAACAACCTCGCGGAATTCATCGACTACGTGAAGAAGAACGGCGCCAAGCTGCAATTCGGCTCGGCCGGTGTCGGTTCGACGACGCACCTGGGCTGTGCGCTCCTCAATTCGGTGATTGGCGCCAAGGTGACGCACGTCCCTTATAGGGGCGGCGGGCCCGCCTCGATGGATGTGATCGCGGGGCAGATCGACTACATGTGCCTCAACGAGGGCGGGGCGATCCCGCTGATCGGGGGCAAGCAGGTGAAGGCCATCGCGGTGCTGTCGCGCGAGCGATCGGCTGGCCTGCCGGATTTGCCGACCGCGCGCGAACAGGGGCTGGCCGACCTCGACGTCGTGACCTGGAATGCATTCTTTCTGCCGAAGGCCGCGCCCGCCGAGACCGTCGCCAGGCTCAACGAGGCGACGAACCGGGCACTCGACAGTGCGGCAGTCAAGAAGCGGCTGCACGACCTCGGAATCGAGCCGGTCGCGCCCGAGCGCCGATCGCCCGAATACCTCGCGCATTTCGTCGCCGATGAAATCGCGCGATGGGCAGGGCCGATCAAGGCGAGCGGACTCGCGCTTGATTGAGGCCGACCGCTGACGTCACGCCAGCGCGCGCAGCTTGCCGCGCAACAGGTCGGCGCCGCCCTCGGCGAGGCGCGCATCGATCTCCGCGTGGCTCCGCTTCCAGATCGGCACCGCGCGCGCGAGCAGCCTTTTCCCTTCGGGCGTGAGCGTCAGCAGGCGGCCGCGCTTGTCGCCCGGGTCGACCGTCACCTTGACCAGCCTGCGGCGCTCGAGCGGCTTGAGCGCCGCCGTGAGCGTCGTGCGATCCATGGCGAGCAGGTCCGCGACCGCGCCCATGCCGGGCGGCTGCGGCCGGTTGAGCGACATCATGAGCGAAAACTGGCCGTTGGTGAGGTCGAGCGGGCGCAGCACCTCGTCGAAGCGGCGCGCGAGCGCGCGCGCCGCCCGCTGCACGTGCAGGCACAAGCAGGTATCGCGCACCAGCAACGTCGTCGCAAAGGGAACGTCCGCGGCCTTTGACATGCCATATTTATGTTGATATCAACTCATCGTGTCAAGGCGCGATGCGTACCTTTGCACCGCGCGCCATAGCGTGGAGGCAGCATGCTCAACCGTCCGACCGTTCCCCGTCCCGTCGTATCGCGCGAGGCGTGGCTCGCGGCGCGCCGCGCGCTGCTCGCCAAGGAGAAGGCGGCGACGCGCCTGCGCGACGAGGTCAATGGCGGCCCCGAGGAGCTGATCGGCACGCTCATGATCCTCGATCGCGCGCCCAAGGGCCGCAACGAGACGACGATCATGGATTTCGTGCGCCGACACGATGAGTACGCGACGGCCGCGCCGGCGCGCCGCTGACGGGTGATGGCATTTCTTCAAGGCGTCATCGAGCGACGCCAAGAAAGACTCCGACGGAAACTCCCACGAAGACTCCCTAGCGAGGAAAGCATGTCGAATTCACACGGAATTTTCTGCTGGTACGAGCTGATGACGAGCGACCCCAAGGCCGCCGAGGCCTTCTATCGCGGCGTGCTCGGGTGGAACGCGAAGGACGCCGGCATGCCGGATCACGCCTACACCCTGTTGTCGGTCGGCGAGACGCCGCTGGGCGGCCTGATGGCGATACCGCCCGATGCCGGCGCGGCCGGCGCCCGCCCGGCGTGGCACGGCTACATCGCGGTCGACGATGTCGACGACTATGCGGCGCGCGTCACGAAAGCGGGCGGCACGATCCACCGCGCGCCCGCCGATATTCCGGGGATCGCCCGCTTCGCGGTGGCGGCCGATCCGCACGGCGCGACCTTCATGCTGATCAAGGGCTTCAGCGACGCGGCGCCGCAATGGCCGGGACCGAGCGCGCCTGGCCATTCGGGTTGGCGCGAGCTGTTCGCCGGCGATGGGCAGCAAGCCTTCGCGTTCTATTCGGAACTGTTCGGATGGACCAAGGCGGAAGCCTTCGACATGGGGCCGATGGGCACCTATCAGCTCTTCGCCATCAAGGGCGCGCAGGCGGGCGGCATGATGAACAAGCCGAAGGAGATGCCACGGCCGTTCTGGCTGTACTATTTCATCGTCGACGACATCGACGCGGCCGCGGCGCGCGCAACGAGCGGCGGCGGACGCGTCCTGCATGGCCCGATGGAAGTGCCGGGAACCTGGATCGTCCAATGCGCCGATCCGCAGGGCGCAATGTTCGCGATGGTCGGGCCGCGGCCCGCGGCGAAAGCCTAGGGAGACGCACATGACCACCGTCACGGCGTTCAAACGGGTTCCGGATTTCGCACGCGGCCTCGTGCGCGACCTGCGGGTGCGCTGGGCGCTCGAGGAGGCGGGCATTCCGTATCGGGCGGAGCTGATCGGCCCGGAGGATCAGGCATCGGCGGGCTATCGGGCGCGCCAGCCCTTCGGGCAAGTGCCGGCGTTCGAGGATGACGGCGTCTCGCTCTTCGAGTCGGGCGCCATCGTGCTGCACATCGGCGCTCGCAGCGAGACGCTGATGCCGACGGACGCGGCCGGCAGGGCGCGCGCCACCACCTGGGTGTTCGCGGCGATCAACTCGATCGAGCCGATGGTGCAGCAGCTCGGCGAGATCGACCTGTTCGGCGCCGGACAGGAATGGGCGAAGGCGCGGCGGCCCGAGGTGGAGAAGCGGGTGAAGCGGCGCCTCGCCGAGCTCGCGGCCTGGCTCGGCGAGCGCGACTATCTCGAGGGGCGCTTCACGGTCGGCGACCTGATGATGACGACGGTGCTGCGCATGCTGCGCAACACACAGCTTGTGGCGCAAGAGCCGCGGCTCGCGGCCTATCTGCGCCGCTGCGAGGCGCGCCCGGCGTTCCAGCGCGCGCTGCACGACCAGATGGCGGCGTTCGTGGCGGCCTAGGCGGCGTCAGTGCGATACCGTCGGCATCGGGTGCCGAGCCGCACAGGATCATGTACACTGCTCGGCCTCGACCGACGGAGATTGCACCATGACCTGGGGAATCCCGACCGATCTCTTTCTCAAGAGCCACGTCGTCCTCAGCCTCGTCGGCATCGCGTCGGGGCTTATGGTGCTGCGCGCCATGGTCGGCGGCCGCCTGCGTTGCGGCTGGACGTGGCTGTTTCTCGCCACCACGGTACTCACCAGCGTCACGGGATATCCGCTGCCGCCGTTCGGCTGGGACCCTGCGCGCATCGTCGCCACCATCTCGCTCGTCGTGCTGGCGATCGCAATCGCGGCCTACGCCCTGTTCAATCTCGCCGGGGCGTGGCGCTGGATCTACGTGGTCACGGCGACCATCGCGCTTTATTTCAATTGCTTCGTGGGCGTCGCCCAGGCCTTCGACAAGATCCCCTTCCTGCACGCGCTCGCCCCGACACAGGCGGAGCTGCCGTTCAAGATCGCGCAGATCGCCCTGCTGGTCCTCTTCGTCGTGCTCGGCTATTTGGCGGTGAAAAGGACGCGCGGGAAGGCTTAGAGCATTTGGCGCATACCCTCGCCGGGATATGCGCGGCCCGGGCATCTCATCGCGGCATCAGCACCCAGTAGTCGAGGTCGAGGATCACGGCCGGGTCGTAGTCATTGCCCGACTTGCCGGGAAAATCCGGGCACGGCCGGTCCTTGGTCGCGACGGTGCGCAGCCGCATGGCGCCGACGTCGGTGCGGCCGGGCAATTCGGCGCGCGCCAGCACCTGCGACCAGGCGAACACCGTGCCGCCGGCGAACAGCGGCGCCACATGTCGCCCGCCATTGATGCCGGCGACCTGGAACGCGTTGGCGAGCCCGTTGTACGAGAGCGCGCGCGCCAGCGAGATGACGACGCCGCCGTAGATCAGGCGCTTGCCGAAGCGGCCCTGCGCGGCATTGAACGCATCGAAATGGATGCGCGCATTGTTCTGGTAGAGCCTTGTCGCAAGCTGGTGCTCGGCCTCCTCGACCGTGATGCCGTCGACGTGATCGATGCGCTCGCCCGGCGCGTAGTCGGCGAGCCGCGCGGCGCTGCCGGCGAGCGCGAAGTCGTAGGCTTCCGCGCGCAGCACCGGGCAGGCGCCGCCGAGCGCGCCGGCCTCGACCGCATCGGGCAGATTCGGCACCTCATCGCCGGGCGCGGGCGCGCCCTCGTCGCGCTTTCGCACCATCACCCAGCGCACGTACTCGATGACGTCCTGGCGGTTCTGGTTGCGGCCGCGCGAGCGCACATAGACGACGCCGGTCTTGCGGCTCGAGTTCTCCTTCAGCCCGATGACCTCGGAAGTCGCCGTGAGCGTGTCGCCGGGATAGACCGGCTTGAGAAAGCGGCAGTCCGCATAGCCGAGGTTGGCGACGGCGTTGAGCGAGATGTCCGGCACCGTCTTGCCGAACACGACATGGAAGACGAGGAGATCGTCGACCGGCGCGTGCGGAAAGCCGAGCGCGCGCGCGAACTCGTCGGACGACTGTACCGCGAAGCGCGGGCCGTAGAGCGCGGTGTAGAGCGCGACGTCGCCGGCCGTGATGGTGCGCGGCGTTGCGTGCTGGATCGTCTGGCCGAGGCGGAAGTCCTCGAAGAAATTGCCGGGATTGGCCTTGCTCATGATGCCTTACTTATAAGTGGATCAATGAAATTTTGAGCGGATAAACAAAATTTCATGGATGGCGGCGACTGTATGCCCGGCGACTTACGCTACCATGCACCCCGCGTCGAGTCCGCTGATTTGTCGCTCATGAACCGCAACGGTCCGCCATGCCCCGCCGCCTGATCTCCACCGGTTCGCCGTTCGAGAAGACCGCCGGCTTCAGCCGCGCGGTGGTCGAGGGCGACTTCTGCTTCGTCGCCGGCACCACCGGCTACGACTATGCCACCATGACGATGCCGGCGACGGTCGAGGAGCAGACGCGCAACTGCTTCCGCACCATCGCACGCGCGCTCGAGGAGGCCGGCTTCACGCTCGCCGACGCCGTGCGTGCGACCTACTACGTCCTGAGCCGCGACGACGCCGACCGCGTGCTGCCGATCTGCGGGGAATTCCTCGGCGATATCCGCCCTGCCGCGACCCTCCTGGTCGTCGCCGGGCTGCTGAAGCCGGAGATGAAGGTGGAGATCGAGATCACGGCGCGAAGGACGAGCCAGGGCGTGACGCGATTGTGAGACGACAGCGCCGCGGTCATTTGGTAGGTAGCGCCGACGCTCAATCGTCGAGGAACCATGACCGCCGAGGCCGCAACCGTCGGGCAGAATCCTGCCACCAAGACCCCTGTGACAATCCATCCCATATGGGTGCGCGTAACCCACTGGATCAATGCGGTCGCGATCCTCGTCATGATCGGGTCGGGCTGGCAGATCTACGACGCCTCGCCGCTGCCGCTGTTCAACTTCACGTTCCCGACCACCATCACGCTCGGCGGCTGGCTCGCGGCCGGCATCGCATGGCACCTCGCCGCCATGTGGGTCTTCGTCATCAACGGCATCGTCTACGTCACGCTTGGGCTGGCGACCGGGCGCTTCCGCACAAAGCTGTTTCCGATCCGCCCGCGCGAGATCGCCCGCGACATTTTTGCCGCGCTGCGCGGCCGGCTCGCGCACGACGACCTTTCTTCCTACAACGCGGTGCAGAAGCTCCTGTACCTCGGCGTGATCTGCACCGGCATCGTGATCGTGCTGTCCGGCATGTCGATCTGGAAGCCGGTCCAGTTCCAGGAGCTGGCCGCGCTGTTCGGCGGCTATGACACCGCGCGCTATGTCCACTTCTTCGCCATGTGGACGTTCGTCGGCTTCCTCGCCGTGCACATCGTGCTGGCGCTGATCGTGCCGAGGAGCCTGCGCGCCATGATCACGGGACGCTGAAAAGGTTTTGCCAATGCCCCGCATCCGCATTCCGGGCGTCGACGAGAAGCTGCTGGTCCGCGACGCCGCAAAACTCCTGCCCAACCCGTCGCGCCGGCTTTTCCTGCGCAGCGCCGCCAGCCTCGGCGCCATCACCATGCTGACCGGCTGCGACATCATCGACGGCGAGACGGCCGAGCATGCGCTCGCCAGGATCTCGCGCTTCAACGACCGCATACAGGCGCTGCTGTTCAATCCGAACAAGCTCGCGCCGACCTATCCGGAAAGCATGGTCGATCGCACGTTCCGCTTCAACGGCTTCTACGACGAGGACGAGGCGCCCGAGATCGATCCGGCGAGCTACAAGCTCGAGGTGGGCGGGCTGGTCAAAGAGAAGAAATCGTGGACGCTGCCCGAGCTCTACGCGCTGCCGCAGGAAAAGCAGATCACCCGCCACGTCTGCGTCGAAGGCTGGAGCCTGATCGGCTCGTGGACGGGCGCGCGCCTTTCCGAATTTCTCCAGCGGGTCGGCGCCGACACCAGCGCCAAATACGTCTGGTTCCAATGCGCCGACACCTATTCGACAACCATCGACATGCCGACCGCGCTGCATCCGCAGACGCAGATGACGTTCAAGTTCGCCGACGAGATCCTGCCGCGCAAGTTCGGCTTCCCGATGAAGATCCGCATCCCGACCAAGCTCGGCTTCAAGAACCCGAAGCACGTGGTCGCGATGAACGTGACCAACAAGGATCTCGGCGGCTACTGGGAAGACCGCGGCTACAACTGGTTCAGCGGACTTTAGCCCTGGCGTTTGTTGACGCGGCCGGGCCGGCGACGGCCGCGCGATAAGTGGGGAAAACCGGGCTTGTGCTTGCGCTTTGCCGGCAATTGGGCGAAGGCATAAATCCTAGTCTGCCTTTCTCGCGCCCGGAGCTTCGTGCGGCCGGGCGTTTTGCGTTTCGGTGCTCCACGCATCGCCCCATCCATGAGCCCTCGTGAGGTTGCCGCATTACAACCGGACGTAGGCACGCGCCCTGTTTCCTTGCCCTGTTTTCCTGTTTTCGCCCCCTGTTATCCGCCTGTTCTGCGCTCGCGCCTTTTCTTTCGCTATTTCAATGACCTTTCCTGTATTTGGCGCACATCGGCGCCCTGTAAATCGCCTGTATTTTTTCTTGAGACACGAAACCAGGAACTGGTTGCGTTCGCATCAGCTTGCCGCGGCAGGCCGACGCGTCGCTCCGCAGGAAATCCAGACAGGGCGTTCCAGCCCGGTCACAGCGGAATCCGACGGGACGCCGCCGGTCACCGCGGATCGTCGCGCCGCACCTCGGTGATCAGCCGCGCGCCGCGTTGATAGGTGAGGTATTCCCACAACCACGTGAAGGCGACGATGAAGCGGCCGCGCACCTCGACGAGGAAGTAGATGTGCACCAGGCCCCAGAACAGCCAGCCGAGAAACCCCCTGAGCTCCATGCGGCCGAGCTTCACCACGGCGGCGCGACGGCCGATCGCCGCGAGATCGCCCTGGTGGCGATAGCGGAACGGGGAGGCCTCGGCTTTGCCCGCAACCCGCGCCGCGATCAGGCGACCCACATAGCCGCCCATCTGCTTGGCGGCGGGCGCGATGCCCGGCACCGGCCGGCCGTCGGGCCCCCCCGCCGCCGCGGTGTCGCCGACCGCGAATATTTCCGGATGGCCCGGCACCGACAGATCGGCAGCGACCTTGATGCGCCCGGCGCGGTCGTGCGCCACGCCGAGCCATTGCGCCGCCGCCGAGGCCATGACGCCGGCCGCCCAGATGATCGTGCTGGCGTCGATGCGGCCATGATCGGTGTCGACGCCGCGGTGATCGCATCCCGTGACGCTCGTCGCCGTCATGATCTCGACGCCCATGCGGGTAAGCGTCGCGCGTACGTAATCGGAGAGATTGTCCGGCAGGGTCGGCATCACGCGTGGGCCCGCCTCGATCAGCAGGATGCGGGCGGTGCGCGGATCGATGTTGCGAAAATCCATCGCCAGGGTCTTGCGCGCCACCTCCGCGATGGCGCCGGCCATCTCGACCCCGGTCGCGCCGGCGCCGACGATCACGAAGGTCAGCAGGCGGCGGCGCTCGGCATCATCGCGCGCAAGCTCGGCCCGCTCGAAGGCGAGCAGGATGCGGCGGCGGATGCGCGTCGCATCCTCGATGCGCTTGAGGCCGGGCGCGGCATCCGCCCACGCGTCGTGACCGAAATAGGAATGCGCCGCGCCGGTCGCGAGCACGAGGTAGTCATACGGGAGGTCGACCGCGTCGGTGCGGACGATCCGCTGGCCGGTAGCGACGCCGCGCACGTCTTCCATCAGCACGGTCGCATTGGCCTGGTGGCGGAAGATGTGCCGGATCGGCCAGGCCACGTCGGCCGGCGACAGCGCAGCCGTCGCCACCTGATAGAGCAGCGGCTGGAAGCAGTGATGGTTTTGCCGGTCGACGATGGTGACGTCGACCGGCGATTTCGCCAGCGCCCGCGCCGCCTCGATGCCGCCGAAGCCGGCGCCGACGATGACGATCTTGGGACGGGGGTTGGGCATGCGAGAGATCCTGTCATTGCGAGGAGCAAAGCGACGAAGCAATCGCGTGCCGCAAGCTCATGCGCGTGTCGATCGGGCTTGCTTCATCGGCCTGCGGCCTCCTCGCAATGACGCTCACTTCTCCACGTCGACCCGCGTGCTGGTCGCCGGGGCTTCGCCGACGATGAGGATGAGCGCATCCTCGTCCTTGGCGCCGTCCCAGTGCACCTGCTTGCCGAAATGGGTCACGAAGGCCCCGGCCCGCATCGGCACCGAGATGTTCGGATCCCACTTGCGGCCACTGCCGACCCACCAGGTTCCCTGCAGCACCGTGATGAAGCGGTCGTTGGGATGGAAATGCGGCTTGCTGAAGTGGTTGCCCTTGAGCCACTTGTTCATGACGACATAGAGGCCCGTCTTGTTGGGATCGCCGGCGAGGACGGCGCTAGCATTGCCGTTGCCGGTGGGCTTCAGCTCGATCTGGTCGGGCAGCTTGTAGATGACCGCTTTCGGATCGAGCTCGGCCGCGCTCGCCGAGGCAGCGAGCATGCGCGTGGTGAAGGCCGCGCCGATCGCGATTGCGGCGTCACGTCTGCTGATGAGAGTCATGGCACTTCCCCCTGTTTTGGGCCGGCACGTCAGTCGGACTGTGGCAAGTCTCGCCGGGCGGCGCCGCATAGTCCAGCCGGGTGCACGGCTTGCCTTCGGCCGCCGCGCGCACTAGCAATCCGCGCAACTTCTCTCCTCAGGCATGGCCGGGCTTGTCCCGGCCATCCACGTCTCGCCGCATACAAAGACGTGGATGCCCGGCACGAGGCCGGGCATGACGCAGGAGCAAACATCTGAGATCCAAGATCATGGCGACCTACAATCTCCTGCTCCTTCCCGGCGACGGCATCGGCCCCGAGGTCATGGCGGAGGTGAAGAAGCTCATCGCGTGGATGAACGCGCACCGCATGGGCACGTTCAAATACGAGGAAGGCCTGGTCGGCGGCGCCTGCTACGACGCGCACGGCGTCTCCGTCACCGACGAGACGGTCGAGAAGGCGAAAGCGGCGGACGCGGTGATCTTCGGCGCGGTCGGCGGACCGAAATGGGACAAGGTGCCCTACGAGGTGCGCCCCGAGGCCGGGCTGCTGCGGCTGCGCAAGGATCTCGCGCTGTTCGGCAACCTGCGCCCGGCGATCTGCTATCCGGCGCTCGCCGACTCCTCGAGCCTCAAGCGCGAGGCGGTGGACGGGCTCGACATCGTGATCGTGCGCGAGCTCACCGGCGGCGTCTATTTCGGCGAGCCGAAGACCATCACGGATCTCGGCAACGGCCAGAAGCGCGCGGTCGACACCCAGGTCTACGACACCTACGAGATCGAGCGCATCGCGCGCGTCGCCTTCGAACTCGCGCGCAAGCGGCGCAACAAGGTCACCTCGATGGAAAAGCGCAACGTGATGAAGACGGGGGTGCTGTGGAACGAGGTGGTGACGCAGGTGCATGCGCGCGAGTTCAAGGATGTGCAGCTCGAGCACCAGCTCGCCGACTCGGGGGCGATGCAGCTGGTCCGCCAGCCCAAGCAGTTCGACGTGATCGTCACCGACAACCTGTTCGGCGACGTGCTGTCCGACGTCGCCGCCATGCTCACCGGCTCGCTCGGCATGCTGCCGTCGGCCTCGCTCGGCGAGACCGACCCGAAGACGCGCAAACGCCGCGCGCTGTACGAGCCGGTGCACGGCTCGGCGCCCGACATCGCCGGCAAGGGCATGGCGAACCCGACCGCGATGATCGCCTCGTTCGGCATGGCGCTGCGCTATTCCTTCGATCTCGGCAAGCAGGCCGACCTGATCGACCAGGCGATCGCCGCGACCCTGGCCAAGGGCCTGCGCACCGCCGACATCAAGTCGGAGGGCTGCCGGCTTGTCGGCACCGCCGAGATGGGCGACACGATCATCGCCGAGCTGGAGAAGCTCGCGGCCTAAGGGATGCTGCGGTTGCTTTCCCCGCTTGCGGGGAGAGTACCTCTCGGATGCGTTGTAGCCCGGATGAGCGAAGCGACATCCGGGCCTAAGTCCTCGCATATCGCTTCGCTCAGCGGGCTACGACCATCGCCCCCGCCCGGAAGGAAGAAAGAGCCGCATGGCCGGCGCGAGCGATATGGCCTAGATTTCCGATAACGTGGCGCATCACAGCCCAAAAGAATACTCGGGAGGAAATGATGTCGATCTCGACGTGGATCAATCGCGCGGTGGCGCTCGCGGCCTGCGCGCTGGCGCTCGGCGCATTCGGCGCAAGCGCTGCGGAGCCCTACAAGATCCACGTCATCCTGCCGCTGACCGGCGGCGCCGCCTTCCTGGGCCAGGGCGAGCAGCAGGCGCTGCAGCTGTTCGAGAAGCTGGTCAACCAGGAGAACGGCATCAACGGCCAGCCGATCTCGTTCGTCTTCCATGACGACCAGACCAATCCGCAGATCACCGTGCAGACCGCCAACGGCATCCTGCCCGAGAAGCCCGCCGTGATGCTCGGATCGAGCATCGTGGCGATGTGCCGGGCGATGGCGCCGCTGCTCAAGCAGGGGCCGTTCGACTATTGCCTCTCGCCCGGCGTCCATCCCGAGCCCGGCAGCTTCCAATATTCGACCAGCACCGACACGCACGCGCTGATCGAGGCGCTGGTGCGCTATTTCCGCCTGCGCGGGCTGACTCGGATCGCGTTCATGTCGAGCACCGACGCGTCCGGGCAGGATGCCGAGCGCGGCTTCGACGAGGTGCTCAGGCTGACCGAGAACGCCGACATCAAGGTGGTCGAGCGCCAGCGCTTCAATCCGACCGACGTCAGCGTCACGGCGCAGATCGAGCGGATCAAGGCAGCCAATCCGCAGGCCTTCATCGCTTGGTCGACCGGCGCACCGATCGCGACGGTGTTCAAGGCCATGGTCCAGGCCGGGCTCGACGTGCCGTTCGCCACGACCAACGGCAACCAGACCTACGCGCAGATGCGCCAGTACAAGGATTTCCTGCCCAAGCAGCTCTACGTCCCGACCTCGGTGTTCCTGCCGCATGACGGCATGTTCAAGCTCGACGCCAAGGTCGAGGAGGCGCAGCAGAAGTTCTACGCCGCGTTCAAGGCCGCGAACGTCAAGCCCGACAACATGTCGGCGCTCGCCTGGGATCCGGCGAACCTGATGATCGGCGCGCTGCGCAAGCTCGGTACCACCGCGACGGCGCAGCAGATCAAGAGCTACATCGACGGCCAGAGCGTCGCCGGCATCAACGGCATCTACGACTTCAAGGCTGTCCCGCAGCGTGGCCTGACGGTCAAGAACGCGCTGGTGAGCCGCTGGGACCCGACCGCCGACACCTGGACGGTGGTGAGCCAGCCGACCGGAACGCCGCTCAACAAGTAGCGTTAAATCGCGGCGCAAGGACGCACGGGACGGATCGAACGTGTCGGGCGTCATCCAGATCATCATCGGCGGGCTCTTGCAGGGCGGCGTGTTCGCGATCGTCGCGCTCGGCTTCTCGCTGGTCTATCGCGTCACCAATGTGGTCAACCTCGCGCAAGGCGCGTTCTGCGTGCTCGGCGCCATGGGCATGTACTATTTCGAGGTCGTGTTCGGCTGGCCGATCCTGCCGGCCGGCGCGGCGGCCGTCGCGTGCGCGACCGCGTTCGGGGTGCTGGTCGGCGCCGTCACCTTCGTGCCCGCGGTGGCGCGGCTGCCGGCGAGCAGCGCGCTGGTGCTGACCGCCGGACTGCTCACCTTCTTCATCGGCATCACGCTGGTCGTGTGGGGCAACCAGCCCTACTCGCTGCCGCCGTTCTCGGGCGAAGCGCCGTTCGTCATCGCCGGTCTGCGCGTTCCGACCCAAGGAGTGTGGCTCGCCGCCGTCTCGGCCGCGATGATCCTCGGTCTGTGGCTGCTGCTGCAGAAAACGACCCTCGGCCGCGCACTGCGCGCCTGCGCCGAGAACCCGCTCGCCGCGCGGCTGATGGGCATCGACCTCAAGCGCATGACGCTGTTGAGCTTCGGCCTTGCGGCGCTGATCGGATCGACCGGCGGCGTGCTGGTCGCACCGATCATGTCGCTGCAGTTCGACTCAGGGCAGTTCTTCACCATTTCGGGCTTCATCGCGGTGGCGATCGGCGGCATGGCGAGCTTTGCGGGATCGATCGTCGGCGGGCTCCTGCTCGGCGTCGCCGAGCAATTCGCGGCGTTCTACGTCTCGTCGCTGTTTGCCAACACGCTCGCGCTGCTGCTGCTTTTGCTCGTGCTGATCCTGCGCCCGGCCGGCCTGTTCGCGGGCGGGCCGGCGCGGCGGACCGACGTGCGCGACGAGGCCCGCGTGCATCGTGCGGTCGTGCGGCTGCAAGGCCGCGCGAGCATCGGCTTCGCGCTCGCGCTGGTCGCCGTGCTGGCGCTGCTGCCCGCCCTGCCGCTGCCGGGTGGGCTCCTCGCCTCGCTGGTCATCGCGCTGATCCTGTTCATTGCGGTGCTCGGCCTCGACGTGCTGATGGGTTTTGCCGGCCAGGTCAGCCTCGGCCACGCCGGCTTCATGGCGGTCGGCGGCTACACGTCCGCGATCCTGGCCACCACCTACGACTGGCCGCCGCTTGCCGCGACGCTGGTGGCGCTGGTGCTGAGCGTCGCCTGCGCGCTCGTGCTCTCGCTCGCGACGCGGCGGCTGCGCGGGCACTACCTTGCGCTTGCGACGCTCGCGTTCGGGCTGCTGGCCGACTCGCTCGCACTCAACCTCGTCGACCTCACGGGCGGGCCGTCGGGCCTCGTCGGCATCCCGGCCTTCGCGGTGCCGGGCTTCGCGTTCGATACGCCGCTGCGCATGTACTACCTCGTGCTCGCGCTCGGCGTCGTGCTGGTGGCGCTCCTCGAAGGCGGCATGCGGCGCGGCTTCGGGCGTGCGCTGAAAGCCGTGCGCTCCGACCAATTGGCCGCCGCGGCACTCGGGGTCGACGTAGGTCGCCACAAGGTCATCGCGCTGTGCATCTCGGCGGCGCTCGCCTCGCTGTCGGGAAGCCTCTACGCCTTCGACTTCCATTTTCTCTCGCCCGAGATGGTCTCGACCGGCCGCTCGTTCGAGATGATCGCCATGCTGGTGCTGGGCGGCGAAGGCACGCTGATCGGCGGCTTCTTCGGCTCGCTCGTGCTCACGCTGCTGCCGACGATGTTGCAGGACTTCGCGGTGTTCAAGACGGCGGTCGAGGGCGCCGTGCTGGTCGTCATCTTCCTGTTGCTGCCCGAAGGCCTCTTCGGGCGCCTCGTGCTGTGGCTCGGGCGCGTCGCGACACGCAAGCCGCTGCCCGCGAGGGCCACGCCATGACGGCCCCTGCTCCCGAACATGCCCTCGAGTGCCGCGCAGTGTCGAAGACGTTCGGCGGCGTGCACGCCATCGAGGCGGTGAGCTTCGCGGTCGCGGTCGGCAGCCTGACCGCGCTGATCGGCCCGAACGGCGCCGGGAAGACGACCCTGTTCAACGCCGCAACCAACCTGTTTCCGCCCTCCTCGGGCGAGGTGATGTTTTTCGGCAAGCGCGCGGCCGGACTGAGCCCGCACAAGATTGCGGCCGACGGGATCATCCGCACGTTCCAGACGGCGCGCGTGTTCCCCGGCATGACCACGCTCGAGAACGTGATGGCGGGCGCGCACCTGCACATCCGCCGTGGCGCGCTGGCGCAGATGCTGTGGACGCCGGCGTCGCGCGGCGAAGAGCGCCACATCGTCGCCAAGGCGTCGGCGCTGCTCGATCTCGTGCATCTGCGCGACGCCCGCGACCGGCCGACTACCGACCTGCCGATCGGTGCGCAAAAGCTCGTGGAGATCGCGCGGGCGCTGATGGCGGCGCCGCGTCTCCTGCTCCTCGACGAGCCTGCCGCCGGCCTCAACGATCGCGAGACCGCCGAGCTCGCCGCGCTGCTGCGCGCGATCTGCGATGCCGGCACCACCATCATGGTGGTCGAGCACAACATGTCGCTTGTGATGGGGGTGGCCGACCGCGTCTTCGTTCTCGACGCCGGCCGGTTGATCGCGCAAGGCGCGCCGCGCGAGATCCAGGATGATCCGACCGTGATCGAGGCATACCTGGGCCGCGCCGCCGAGCGCACGGAGCGGTCGCCGGGATCCGCAACATGACGCTGGAATTGAAGCAGGTCTCGGCCGGCTATGGCGGCGCCGCCGTGATCCACGGCATCGACCTCGCGGTGCGCGCCGGCGAGATCGTCACGCTGGTCGGTGCGAACGGCGCCGGCAAGTCGACGCTGGTGAAAACGATCTCGGGGATCGTTCCGGCGCGCGCCGGGACGATCACGTTCGCGGGTCGGCGGATCGAACGGCTTGCGACCGCCGTGCGCATGCGGCTCGGTATCGTGCACGTCCCGGAGGGACGGCAGATCTTTGCCGGCCTGACTGTCGGCGAGAACCTCGCTTTGGGCGGCTATGTGCAGCGCGACCGCGCCGGAGACGCGGCCGCGCGACTGGCCGCCGTGACGGCGCGCTTTCCTCCCCTGCGCGACCGCCTCACGGCGCTCGCCGGCAACCTGTCGGGCGGCCAACAGCAGATGCTCGCGATCGGCCGCGGGCTGATGGCCGACCCGAAACTCCTGATCCTCGACGAGCCCTCGCTCGGCCTCGCACCGCGCCTGGTGAGCGAGATGTTCGAGTTCGTGCGCGGCCTGCGCGACCAGGGGCTGGCGATCCTGCTGTCGGAGCAGAACGCTCAGATGAGCCTCGCGATCGCCGACCGCGGCTATGTGATCGAGAACGGGCGCGTCGCGCTCTCCGGCGCGGGCGCGGAGCTTTTGCGATCAAGCGAAGTGGCGGAGCGCTATCTCGGCATCGGCGCTGAGGCGACCCGCTCCACAGCGAGTCGCGGCGGCGACCTCGCACAGCGCCTGCGCGCGTTGCTCAGCAATTAGAGAAGCCGCGAAAAATTCAGCGGCACATGCCGGGGAGATCGAAGCACGTCGGGATCGGCATGCGCGACCAACTGCTGCGCCAGTCGGTGCGGTCGTAGAGAAACTCGCCCGGATAGCTGTCGGGCGGGAACGCGTAATCGGTGTAGCGCTGCGAGTACGGCTCGACGTTGTTGCCCGGATCGAGGAAGGAGCGCGGCCGCACCGTGATGCGGGTGGTGCGGTGGCCGTACTGGTCGATCACGGTGATCGATTCCGTGTTGCGGCCGTAGCGCGGGGACTGCGCCGAGGCCGGGGTGAACGCCGACAGGGCAAGCGAGGTCGCCGACAGGACCGCAACCGTGATCAGGCGCATGATTCCTCACAATTTTCTCGTGTTGCCCGCCACTCTACAGGCGGCCCGGATTCGTCACAAGGAACATCCGGGACAGCCCTTCCGTTCCCGCCACCCTGTGGCCGCCCGGCCACGGTATGGCTCGGCCTCCCCCTACCGCGGCCATGGTCGCTTCATGCTGTTACGCGCCAGCCTCGTGAAACGATGTTTCCCTAACAGCGTTTTCATTAGATCGTCCCTTTCGAATGTGTTGAGCTTACCGCCGGGCTCGGAGAGGCCCGCCAACGGTGAGCCGGGAAGGAAACCGATGATCACGCGACGTCGACTGCTGGAAAGTGCGAGCGCCGGGGTGGCGCTGGCGACCATGGGCGTACCTCTGGCCGAGGCAGCCGTGCCGGGGATGCCCGACGCCCTGCCGGCGGGCGTGCGCGGCGAGGCCGTGCTCGAGGCGCTGCCGGGCAAGAGGCCGCTCATCAAGCTCGCCTATCGGCCACCCAATTACGAGACGCCGATCGAGTATTTCCGCGACCCGATCACGCCGAACGACGCGTTCTTCGTGCGCTATCACCTGTCGAACATTCCGGACGCGAACGACAAGTCGATCGATCCGAAGACCTGGAGGGCGGAGGCCGGGGTGAGGGCGCGAACGGGCAGCTCACGCTCACCCTCGACGACCTCAAGGCGATGCCGGCGGCCGAGGTCGTCGCCGTCAACCAGTGCTCGGGCAACCGGCGCGGGCTGTTTCAGCCGCACGTGCCGGGCGTCGAGTGGGGCTATGGCGCCATGGGCTGCGCACGCTGGAAGGGCGCCCGCCTCAAGGACGTGCTCGACAAGATCGGGCTGAAGAAGGAGGCGATCGAGATCGTGTTCAACGGCGCCGAAGGCCCGGCCTTCGACAAGACCCCCGACTTCATCAAGAGCATCCCGGTGTGGAAGGCGATGGAGGAAACGACCCTCGTCGCCTACGAGATGAACGGCGCGCCGATCCCGCATCTCAACGGCGCGCCGGCGCGCATCATCGTGCCGGGCTGGACCGGCACCTACTGGATGAAGCACGTCATCTCGATCAAGGCGGCGACGAAGCCCGACTCGAATTATTGGATGAATCCGGCCTATCGCATCCCGGTCGGCAAATTCCCCGTAGTGGCGCGTTTCGCCACCCAGGAGAACGCGACGACCACGCCGATCACCGAGATGGTGGTCAACTCGCTCATCACCAGCCACGCCGACGGCGCGAAGGTCAAAGCCGGCAGCGTGACGATCGGCGGCATCGCGTGGGACGCGGGCTACGGCATGCGCAGCGTCGACATGTCGACGGACGGCGGCAAGACCTGGACGCAGGCGGCGCTCGGCCAGGATCTCGGCCGCTTCGCGTTCCGCCCGTTCAGCCTCGCGCTGCCGGCGAAGCCCGGCAAGCTCACCGTGACGGCGCGCGCCAGCAACGCGATCGGCCAGACCCAGACGGCGGCGCTGATCCTCAATCCGGCCGGCTACCATCACAACGTCATGCACAGCGTGACGTTCGAAGTGATTTGAGGAGGACACCATGCGCACATTGACCATTGCCCTCCTCGCCTCTCTCCTCGCGCTGCCGGCGCTCGCCGACGAGACGCAGACCCAGCTCAAGGACGCCCCCGGCCGCGACAAGGTGGAAGGTAACTGCGCCGCCTGCCATAGCCTCGACTATATCCAGATGAACTCGCCGTTCATGAACGCCGCCACCTGGGATGCCGAGGTGAAAAAGATGATCAAGGCCATGGGCGCGCCGATCAGCGACGCCGATGCCAAGGCGATCAAGGAGTATCTGGTGAAGAATTACGGCGGGTGAGCTTTCCCCTCCCCCGCTCGCGGGGGAGGGTCAGGGAGGGGGCCAGTCGGCAAGCGCATGCGTTTGGGGCTTCCCCCTCCCCGCCCTCCCCCCGCAAGCGGGGGAGGGAGAACGAGGCCCTTGCCATTCGACTAAATGATCTTATTCCGCCGATAATTTCATCATCCGCCGCCCTTCCCGCGGCGTTGAATTGTCAACCTTTCGGGCCTAGAAGCGGGCGCAATTGTCCGCTGCGGAGTTCAAGCCATGGGTTTCAAGGTCGCGGTCGTCGGCGCCACCGGCAATGTGGGCCGGGAGATGATGGAGATCCTGTCGGAGCGGGCGTTTCCGGCCGACGAGGTGGTCGCGCTCGCGTCGCGCCGCAGTCAGGGGACCGAGGTTTCCTACGGCGACAAGACGCTCAAGGTGAAGGCGCTCGAGAACTACGACTTCTCCGACACCGACATCTGCCTCATGTCGGCGGGCTCGGCCGTGTCGAAGGAGTGGTCGCCGAAGATCGCCGCGCAGGGCGCGGTGGTGATCGACAACTCGTCGTGCTGGCGCTACGACGCCGACGTTCCGCTGATCGTGCCCGAGGTCAATGCCGACGCGGTCACCGGCTTCCGCAAGCGCGGCATCATCGCCAACCCCAACTGCTCGACCGCCCAGCTCGTGGTGGCGCTCAAGCCGCTGCACGACAAGGCGCGGATCAAGCGCGTCGTGGTCGCGACCTACCAGTCGGTGTCGGGCGCCGGCAAGGAGGCGATGGACGAGCTGTTCGAGCAGACCAAGGCGATCTTCACCGTCCAGGAGATCGAGAACAAGAAGTTTCCCAAGCGCATCGCCTTCAACCTCATCCCGCACATCGACGTCTTCATGGAGGACGGCTACACCAAGGAAGAGTGGAAGATGGTGGCCGAGACCAAGAAGATCATCGATCCGAAGATCAAGCTCACGGCGACCTGCGTGCGCGTCCCGGTGTTCATCGGCCACTCGGAGGCGGTCAACGTCGAGTTCGAGGAGCCGATCACGGTCGACGAGGCGCACGAGATCCTGCGCAAGGCGCCCGGCTGCCTCGTGATCGACAAGCACGAGCCCGGCGGCTACATCACGCCGTACGAATGCGCCGGCGAGGACGCGACCTATATCAGCCGCGTGCGCGAGGACACGACCGTCGAGAACGGCCTCACGTTCTGGTGCGTGTCGGACAACCTGCGCAAGGGGGCGGCGCTCAACGCGGTGCAGATCGCCGAGTGCCTGATCAACCGCAAGCTGATCAGCGCCAAGCAGAAGGCGGCCTGACACCGGTTACATGGGAGGGGGCCCATGCTTCCGGAGAATCTGCCGGCGGCGCTCAAGCCCGACGGCGTGACGCCCTACCTGCACGTGTCGGCGACAGGCGTGCAGATCTACGTCTGCGGCATGAGCAATGGCGCCCGGACCTGGGCCCACAAGGGACCCGAGGCCGCATTGCTCGACGCGCAGGGAAACGAGATCGGCACGCACTATGCGGGCCCGACCTGGGAGGCGTTCGGCGGCAAGATCGTCGGCGCCGTCAAGGCGAACGCGCCGGGCGGCGCGGGCAACATCCCGTGGCTGCTGCTCGACGTCAAATCGCGCGAGGGCGCGGGCCCCTTCGCCGAGGCCAAGGCAATCCTGCGCGTCGACACCAAGGGCGGCGTTGCGCCAGCAGATGGTTGCGACGAGGCGCATGCGGGCCAAGAGGCGCGCGTGCCGTATATGGCGAATTATATTTTCTTGAAGTGAAACACTCGTCAT
>Ga0126371_10001181_pt1 | contig 21959 bp, 24 predicted proteins | sample PanSoiMetaPlot_4_FD_110145 | JGI IMG/M metagenome (GOLD analysis project Ga0126371, IMG submission 110145) | Tropical forest soil microbial communities from Panama - MetaG Plot_4 | ecosystem: Environmental > Terrestrial > Soil > Tropical forest > Bulk soil | place: Panama | collected 2016-02-17 | reverse complement strand
TCCGAAGGCCGCACCGCCGCGACCAACGCCACCGTGCGCACCGTGTTCGTGGTCGGTCCCGACAAGAAAATCAAGCTGATGCTCAGCTATCCGATGAGCACCGGGCGCAACTTCGACGAAGTGCTGCGCGTGCTCGATTCGATTCAGCTCACGGCCCAGCACAAGGTGGCCACGCCGGTGAACTGGAAGCAGGGTGACGATGTGATCATCCTGACCTCGGTTTCCGACGAGGAGGCGCGGCAGAAATACCCCAACGGCTGGAAGACGCTCCGGCCCTATCTGCGGATCGTCGCGCAACCCGACGCCCCACCTCGCGCCCGCCCTGCCACCACGAAATAATCCGGAGGGAGCCGGGCCGGCGGAATGGGAACGCCGAAGACAGCCTCTTACGCTCCACCCGGCGTAAACGCAACCGGAGACTCGATCAGCTTCGATGCGTCGGTTCCCCGGTCTACCACAACTCCGAAGAACGGCGACATCATTTCTTCCCAGGTCATCTGGCCGTAATACACGGTCTTGTTCGGATTGGGATTGAACTTATTGTTGACTGAATTGTCGTAGTGCGCGTCGACTCGCAGCCTGGTCCCGTTCGGTACATGAATCCCTGTGTCGTATCCTAGTTGCCAATTGAAATCGTAGCGCGGCACGTCGAGGATCACCTGCTTGCGTCCGTCGGGATACTCCAGCGTCCAGGTCGTATCTTTCCCCCGCACGTGCATGTGCGGCATCATGTACACCAGTTCGACATCGTGCAGAAACGTGGCGAGCGCCGGCGGGCTGGGCCAGTTCGGCGTGTTGGGCGGAATCGCGAAACTCTTCGCGTCCGTCGGGGCCGAAATCAATAGCGAGACGTACCGGCGCGGCGGCGGCTCTTGCGCCACGGTGAAGCCTACCTTTACATGGTCCGTCAGCGCCGTTCCGTTGGGCGTGTAGTGAACATTGAACACTACGTCATAGCCGGCCGGAATCAGCTTGGCTGCCCGAAGAGGCCGGTAGTCGGCCGCGACATTTCCGGGCAAATAGCAGTCCTGCGCTGCGCCGCCAGGGCCTCCGCTCTCTGCAAAGATGGCCGCTGCGGCAGGATCCGGATTCCCAATGCCCTGCCCGCGTCCCACAAACGTCGGACCCTTCTCCGGCATCGCCGCGCCCTCATCATCACGGGCCAGACTGGCCCACACGCCGTGCCCGTATTCCACGTTCGGGCGGTGCGGCGCGTACCCGATACAGATATGATGCGCCACTGCCGGATGCTCAGGCTTGATCTGGACCGACGTCACCCACGTGTCTTTCGTAAAGCCCGTGGGCATAATGACGGTGATCCACTCGATGACGTTATTCTTCGGAGTGGCCGGGACCTCGGTGACCGGCCCATCGACGATGACATCCGGGTGGATCACCCAGCCTTCCGGCCACTGCACGGCAGGCGGCGCGTCCTTGGGATCCCCTTCGGCAGCGCCGCTATCGGCCCATTTCGCGATCGTCTCAATCTCGCCCGGCTTCAGCGAGCGATCATTCAAATAGGGCCCGTACTGCCCGTCGGCGGACCAAGGTGGCATTTTCCTGGCAAGAACGGCGGCCTTCATCGCCTTTGCCCAGGGCCGCGTGCCCCGGTAGGTGAGAAACGACATCGGCCCCATCTGCCCCGGCCGGTGGCACCCCTGGCAGTTCTTCTGCAAAATCGGCAGCAGGTCTTTGTGAAAAGTGACGGACGCGGCGGGCGGGTTGTCCGCCCCCATTAGAACGCCTCCCACCAGCAATCCCGCCAGCCCGAGTTGTTGCCGCATGGTTCCTATTGTCGCAAGCCGCCCATCTGCACCTCAAACCCATCCGGGTCCAGAATGTGCAGGCTGGTCTTGGTATCGCCCTGGACGATCTTTAAGCCGCGACGTTTGAGTTCTTCCGCCATTGCTTCCTTTTCCTGATCCCAGTTGGCGAGTGTGTAGGCGATATGGTCTACTTTCGGCGCCGGTTGCCGGTTGCGCACAATCAGGATATTGTTCCCGAATGTCAGCCTGCATTGCTTGCCGTCGTCTTCCGATACTTTCATTCCGAACAACCCCGCGTAGAAATCGCGCGTGCGCGCATAATCGGTCACCTGGTAGGAGACGTGGTTGAAGTTCGTGGCGGGGAGCACCTTGCCCTCGGCCGCTGCTGCCGGCGCGCCGCCCACCGCGGTGGCCGCCGTCGCCGCCACGGTGAGGCTCTGGATGAGCTGCCGCCGCGACAGTTTTCCCTGTTCGAATTCCTGAACCAGCTTTGCGATGACGTGTTCCATTGCGTTCCTCCTTCGGATGTCCGGCCTTCCGGTTGGCATACAAGTATATACCGCCTGAATCACGGCGGCCTCCCATAAAAAGCTTGCGAATCGGAGCGCCTACGCCGGGTACTTGGCCCCGATATACATGTGTAATTGATCGATGGTATGTGCCTGGTCGGCGATCACAGCGTTCACCAGATCGCCGATGGAGACGATGCCGGCTAGAGCTCCCCTATGGAGCACCGGGAGGTGCCGGACCCGGCGGTGTGTCATGATCTTCATACACTCATCGACGGTGTTCTCGGGACCGACGGTGATGAGATCCCTGGTCATGATTTCCTCCACTCGCGTCTCTTTCGAAGACCGCCCCTGAAGGATGACTTTTCGGGCGTAGTCCCGTTCCGAGACGATTCCCACCAGCTTCTGATCCGCTACCACGAGGACGGCTCCGATCGCCTTCTCAGCCATCAGGGCGATCGCCTCATAGACACTCGCGTATGGCGCTACCGACCAAATTTCCTGCCGTTTCCGGCTCAGAATCGATTCAATCGTGTCGAGCATGAGAATCCTCCCCATCCGTATTCCGACAGTGGTGGACTGTCGTAGCAGCGAGGATGTCACCGAAATTTCCGGATTGCAATGGGGGAGTGTAGGCGCCAGCACACTGCGCGTGGAATTGGTGCGGGCGGACACCGGCCCGCGACGCTTTTATCGCTTGTCGACCACCACCATGCCGCCCTTCAGCACCACTTTCGTGTTCAACATGTTCCAGTAGCCCTCCAGCGGATTGCCGTCGAGCAGGATGAGATCCGCCAGCTTGCCCGGCTCCAGCGTCCCGAGTTGATCGCTCATCTGAATGTACGCCGCCGTGTTCGGCCCCATCAGTTTGACGATGTCCTGCATGGAGAACATGAGGTTAAGCGACTTCAGCTCATGCTCCAGGCCGGCTTTCGGATCGTAGTTTGTGTCGGTGCCGTAGCCGTAGACCACGCCCGCGTCCCACGAGGTGCGCGCGTTCACCGCCTTGTATCCCGCCTCCTGGCCGCGCCCGTCGCCGTCGAGAATGGATTCCGGCCACGGCTTGCCGTCGCGGAAACGCGGCTTGTTGTCATCCGCGAACACGCCGAACACGGGAACGCCGAAGCCGATCGTCGAGAGCTGCTTGACCCCAGACTCCGCGACGCGCCTCGCGTCTTCGAAGCTCAGCCACCCGAAATGCGGCGTGTGCACCAGCAGCGGCACGCCGGCATCCACGGCCGCCATCATCGCCGACGGGCTCACCGCGTGTACCTGCACTAGCACGCCCGCTTTCTTCGATTCATCCAAGATGGCCCGCAGCGTCTCCATTTCTTTGGCGGACGGCCCCGGCCTGGGCGTAAGCGCAATCTCACCGGTAAACTTGATCCCTTGCGCGGCCATTTTCCGCACCTCGGCGCGTGCCTCGTCCGGCGACAGCGTTAGCCGCACCGATCCGGTGGGAATGATCCGCGGCCCAGTGATGATGCCTTTTTCGATGTGTTCCCGCAGCGTCAAATTGCCGTCGGCGGGGCCGCCGCCGGAGAGAATAGTCGTGTACCCGGCTTCGAGAAGCTGCTCCATCTGCTGTTTCTCGTTCGGCCCGGTGTTGATGTGCCGGTGCGCGTCGATGTACCCGGCCATCGCTGTCATACCCTTGGCGTCGATGGCCTGCAGCCCCTGCGCGTTCACCGAGCCCGCCGCCACCGAAGCGATCTTGCCCGCTCGCACGATCACGGTGCCGGAGCTGATCACGGTGCCATTACCGACGATCACCCGCGCATTGGTGATTGCCAGATTCTGTGCCGACAGCAGGAATACACTCCCGCCCGCCAGCAAGCAAAAGCAGAGTAGTCTTCTCATCATTCAGCCGCCTATCATATCGCTCCCGTTCACCGCCTGTACTTCGGATGATGCCGCAACGCCTTGTGGATTGCCTTCCAACGTTGCTTCTGTGCCTGCCGCGCATGCACGTCTTCTTGCAGCGCCTGGTACCGTACTTCTCTTTGCAGCTTCCGGTAGCTCTGCCAGCGCGCCTCGTCGAGCGTGCCTTCCGCGAGTGCCTCCCGCACGCCGCACCCTGGCTCGTCGTCGTGCGCACAGTCTGCGAACCGGCACCGCTCCGCGAACGCCGCGATATCCTCAAACGTTTCGGCGAGCGTCTCTTCGCTAGCCCAGAGCTGCAGTTCGCGCATGCCCGGATTGTCGATGAGCGCACCCCCGCCGGGCAGCGGCAGCAGCATGCGGCTGGTGGTTGTGTGCCGGCCGCGGGAATCGGACGCTCGCACGGCGCCCGTCGCCTGCCGGTGCTCGCCGAGAAGCCCGTTTGCAATGGTCGACTTGCCGACGCCCGACGATCCCAAAAACGCGACGGTCCGTCCTTGCACCATACCGGCAAGCGGTTCGACGCTCTCATGCGCGCTCAGCGCCACCACCTGCGCCCCGCCGGCGATTCGCGTCACTTCCGCGATGTCCTCGGCCACCGAGCCGCTCAGATCCGCTTTATTCAGCACGATCACCGGCTCGGCGCCGCTCTCTCGCGCCAGCACCAGGTAGCGCTCGATCCGCCGCAGGTTGAAGTCGCGGTCTAATCCACAGACCACCACGGCCAGATCGATGTTGGCCGCGATGACTTGTTCGGCCACGGCTTTCCCCGCCGCGCGCCGCGAAAACTGCGTGCGCCGCGGCAGCACCGCTTCAATCAACGCCAGTTCCGGATCCACGCGCCGGGCCACGACCCAGTCGCCGGTTGCCGGCAGCGCATCCTGCCAGCGCAATTTTCCCGACGGCGCCGCCTCGCCTTCTCCCGTTTCGAACCACACACGGTATTGCTCATGCGAGGCAAACGAGACCCGCCCCAGCTCCGTTCCGGTGGTCGCGTGAGACCGGAATGTCTCGCGGACACGCGCGTCCGCTCCAATCTGTTCCAGAAACATTTCTGTTCGCTCCAAAAGACACACGTCACCCTGGGTTCAGTGAGTTGTCTTGAAAGGCGCAACCCGCGCCTTCAGCGAACAGTCATAGGCAAGCTTCAAGATCTGTTATATCACGCGCCGGATGGGGCTTTCAGCAGCCCCAGGGGATCGGGGGCCTGGAAGCCCGGGAATACCTGAGAAAGGTCCTTCGTGCCTAAGTGTCCTGCGACCAGCTCTCCCAGCACGGCACGGAAATCGGTGGTCACCGCCAGGTCGCGGTCTTCATAGAGCTGCTCTTTCTCCAGCCCCGGCCACTTCCCGTAGATCCTGCCTCCCTGCACCGGACCGCCCAGCACGAACATCACGTCGCCGTGTCCGTGGTCGGTGCCGTTGTTCCCGTTCTCGTGCGCGGTACGGCCGAATTCCGACATCGTCACCAACACGATGTCCTCCATGCGGTCGCCCATATCGGTGCAAAATGCGCCCAAGGCACCGCCGAACTGCCGCAGCACGTTGAACATTTGCTGCGGTTCGTTCTGGTGATGGTCCCAGCCGCCGATCTCCGCGAATGCCGCTTCCACGCCGGTGTCCGCTTTGATCAGCCGCGCGATCTGCTGCAGGCTCCGGCCGAATTCGCCGAACAGCCCGTACTGCGCGCCTCCGGCTGGTGTGTATTGCGCCTTGCTCAGCGTCTGGATCATCCGGGTGGCGGCGAACGCATCTCTGCCGGCATTTCCGAGTTCCCGGTCGCGCGAGTTCGCATACATGCTCTCGATAATCGCCGCCGTGCCGTCATCGGTGTGGAACTGCTGTAGGTCATTCACTGCGATCGCCGAATGCTCGCCCTGCAGCGTGCGCGGCAAGTTGGCGCTGATCGAGAGCGCGCGCAGCGGCGAGGTATCCGGCCCGGCCGCCGGCAGCGCGCGGTTCAACCATCCGTCGCGCTTTAACCCCGGCGTGCCCGATTCCATATAATCCTGTGCGTCGAAGTGCGAGCGCGACGGATCCGGCGAGCCCGTTGCCTCGACAACGGCCAGCATTTTCTTCTCCCAAAGCGGCTTCAAGGGCTGCAGGATCCCGTTGAGCCCGAAGTGCCCATCGAGGTCAATCAAGCCGTTGGGCCCCCCAATCGAAGAACTGGGCGGTTGAATGCCGAGCGTTGGCCGAAGCTCGTAATACCGCTTGTCGCCGAACGGCACCACGATATTCAGGCCGTCCGCGGCTCCTCGCTGAAAGAGCGCTACCAGGACTTTCCGCCGCCCTGGTGTGGCGGCCGCCGCACGGCGCAGCCACAGGGGTACGCTGCCGGCCCCGGCCATCACCAGCGCCGATCCGCGTACAAACATCCGCCTCGTCAGCATCTCGCTACCTCCTCTGAAATTCCGGCGAGCTGAGAATCAACCCGGCTACCATTCCCGGTTTCGCTTGCTTTCCCGCCAAGCCTTTCTCCAGCGTGGTCAATGTTTCCGCCGAGAGATCGCCGCGCAGCAATTCGCGCGCGATGTCCGCCGCGTCTTTCCCCTGGAAGCGCGAGATGTCCACTTTCACTCCCGGCACCTGCCCGTTCATCAGCGCATTGGCAAAATTCACCCGCGCCAGCACATTGGCCGTGCTCAGCCACGCTTCCGCCGTATCCTTGTAGCCCGTGGGCGGCTCCTTCGCATACAGTGGCTCGCCCATATCGGCCACTCGCTGTGCCAGCGTGAACGTGTCGGTCACGTCGGCATTAAGTCCGCGCACCGCGCTCACCACCATCTCCAGTGGCGATTTCACCTTCGCCTCCCACGCTCCTTCTGAAAAGAACTCACGCGAGGTCAGCATGGTTTCGAGCACCGCACGCAGATCCCCGTCGGTCTTCACGAAGGTGCGCGCCATCCGGTCGATCAGGGCCGGCGGCGGATCATCCGCGACAAACCGACGCGCCAGTTTGGTCGAGATGAACCGCGCCGTCGACGGGTGATGCGCCAGGATGTCGATCACCGTCAGCCCATCCTGTTCGCCGCCACCCGCCGCGATCCTGTGTCCCAGCACGGTCTTTTCGCTTTCGTCATGCATGAACGCTGCGAAGACGAACGCCGGACTTTCATTCGGCTTCCGGATCGTCCATCCCGTGAAGCATCGCGCCACTTCGATCACATCCTTCTGGGTGTAGCCGCCGTTCACGCCCAGCGTGTGCAACTCCATGATTTCGCGCCCGTAGTTCTCGTTCAAGCCGTGGGCCTGGCGGAACTGTGGCGGCAGTTGTGGGCCCGACGCAAACGGCCCCACTTGCAAGATATCGCTCCCCATCGACTGCCAGTTGTCGAGGAAATACAGCATCGCCGGGTGTCGCGCCGTCGCCAGCAGCAGATCCTTGAATTTGCCCAGCACGTGCGGCCGGATGGCTTCGCGCTCGTAGCTCGCCAGCAGCGCCCGGTCCTGCGCCTTAGCGTCGAACACATTGAAGTGGTTGAACCAGAAATCCGTCAGTACTTCTTCCAACTGGCGGCTGGAGTAGATAGCGCGAAACAGCTTCGCCTCGCGCAGATCCGCGATCGCGACCTGCTGCGGCTGGCGTAGCATCTCCCCCATCCGCCGCATTTCCACGCGATCAGCCACGACGTTCCCAGGCAGCGCCGCCGCCACCTGCTTGAGCTTGGTTTCGTCCAATGATGCGAACAGCGCCGTCCGCTCTTGCGCCGTTCCGTGCGTCGCGATCTCCACCTCCTTCGCATTCAGCAGGTCGGTCAAGGGCGGGCGCAGCCGGCGCATTTCCTTTTGCTGGTCTTCTTGCTGCTTCTTCCGCGCCGCCTCCTGCTGCTCTTTCAATTCGGGCAGGCCCTCCACCACATTGGGCGGCACGAGCGCAAGTACCCTCATCCGCTTGTCCGGCTCCAGCGCCAGAATTGCCGCTTTGCGCTCTTCCGCCGTGCCGTTGAATACTCGGCGGAACTGGTCGCCCTGCAGCACCTCCGTAATCGGCGTCGGCCGAATTACCCCCGGCGGAAACTGGGGGAAGTAGTGCTTTAGGATCCCGGCCGGTTCCATGCGGATGGTTTCCAACGGTTTCAACTTGATTTCCACTACAGGGTTTTCTGGAATTCGTTCCGGGTGTAACTGGAGTTCGATCCACTTCTCCACGCCCAGTTTGCGCACTTCATCGACTTCGCCCGGGCGGCCGCCGAAGGTGAGGCGGTTGAGTGCTTGTTGGATCCGTTGGTCCGGAGAGAGTTTTACGGCGAAACGTCCGCCGGAGCTATTACCTGGGGGCGCCCCGTATGCGGCGAGAGTTGCGGCCGCTGCCGCCAGAAGCAAAGGTTTGCTCGGCACGCCGTACCTCCGTTAGGGTTCAGTTAGCGCCAGTATATAGCTGTTTGACGCTTGAACGCGCCACTTCGTGTACATCGGTTTCCCGCCGGAGTGATAGAATTCGTCCCATGTGCAGCCAATTTCGTTTGCGCCTTCTAATGAGCGCCGTGCTCGCGCTCTCGGCGGTCAGCCAAACCAAATCTCCGGCCGCCGCTTCCAGAATCAGTCCGGCCGTGGTTGGCACAACGGCGGATGCGGCCGACGTGCTGGCCTTCGAAAGGGCCATGGAAGCGGCCGTTGTCCGCGGCGACGTCGCCTACGTCGAGCGAGTTAGCGCGCCTGACCTCTCCTTCACCCACGGCGACGGCTGGACCACCGGCGGCAAGCCGCTCCTCGTCGACAACCGCGAATCCTTTCTCAAGCGCGTGGAAAACAAGCAGTACAATGTGCGCGACCTGGACTCGGTCAAAGTCGAGATGCACGGCGACATCGCCATCACGTACGGCCGGTACGTCGCGCAGAACCGGATCGGCAATCCGAATCAATCCTGGTTTTCGGTTTGGTTTGAGCGGGTCTACCAGAAGCGCGACGGCCACTGGCTGTACGTCTCGCACCGAACCGTCCATGGCCCCACGTACGGTCTGGACCGCCAGTCGGTGAGCGATAAGTAATTGCCGTTATCGGCCCGGCGTTTCTCCCGCCGCCCGGTACGCGTCGAAGGTAAGGGAAACCGCGCGGGCGCAATCCCGGGCCGAGGCCGGCGGTGGTTCGCCGCGGCCGATCCGGTCCAGGCAATCCTTTACCACGCCGCGCCAGCTTCCGACGTAGCCGGCCGGCGCCGTGAGGGTCTCATTTCGTCCCGGCCCGATGATCTCGACGCCGTCGCCTGTGACAGTGGCCCGTACGAGCGCCTTCTCAGCCGCGATTTTGCGCTCGCTATCCGAACCTGTGGTCGGAAACGTGTAGCTGGCTTCGTTGAGGAACACGATTCCGCTGGGCGTGCGCAAGGTCACAAACGCGTAGTCTTCAACTTCGCGCTTCCAGATCGAGTGGCTGGTCACCGCTGAGACCACGCGCGGCTCTTCGCCGGTAATGTAGCGGCACATGTCGAATCCATGAAAGCCCAGGTTGAGCAGCGCGCCGCCGCCCGCCTCTGCCTTGCTGAGCATCCAACCGTTCCCCTCGCCGAGGTAGCGCTGAATTCCCGGCTGATTGAAGCGCACCAGCATGTGAGAGATGGTTCCCAGTTCTCCGCTTCGCGCCATCTTCCGCGCGGTCTCCGCCCACCAGCTGTAGCGGAACGACATCGGGGCGGTCACCCAGGCTTTCTTCTTCTCTGCATAATCCGCGAGTTCATTCACCGTTTTGTCATCGATGCCCCACGGTTTTTCCGCCAGGAACGGAATGCCCGTATCCACCAGATGGCGGAACGGCCCGGGCATATCCACGTGCCGGTTCAGCGAGAGCACGAATTCGGGCTTAGTCTTGTCGATCATCGCCCGGTAATCGGTATAGGCCGTGCTTCCACAGCGGCGGGCGCGGTCCTCGGCGACGGCGCGGTTCGGATCGTGCACGCCCACGATATCGACTTTCTCGTCCTGCAGGATCTTCAAGTAGAACGGTGCGAGCGTAGCGTGGTAGTGTCCCGCGCCGACCACCGCCACGCGCTGCGGCCGCCGGCCGGCTGCGGAGCCACGGCGAGCGCTCAACAGCGCCGAGGCGGCGAAGCCTCCCAGGAATCCCCGCCGGCTGTGTCCGGAGGTCCGCATCTTACTTCTTAGCTGCGGCTTTCTTCATCTTCAGCTGGTATTCCGGGTACATCGTCTCCGCGCCGCCCAGCGCGGCCTCTACCGGGATGTGATGCTTCTCGGCGAACTCGTTCATGAATGGATTTTCCCCCGGCAGATAGTTCGGCACCTTTCCTTCCGGCCGATTGGCAATCTCCACCACCGATTCACACGGATACAGCCAGTTCGATCCTTCCGCCAGCAACTGCCGGAAGACCTGCGTCCGGATGAACGGCTCGGTCAGATACACCGGGTCGGTCACGATGCTCACGTGCGTCAGGTAGTCGCCGTTGCGGATGAAGTGCTCCACCAGCGTCGCGCGGTCGCTCTCCGGCAGGCCGTTGCGCCGCACCTCGCCCTGCTTGAGATGCGTAGTGTAAACGCTGAGCATGTTTCCTTCCCACTTCCCGGTGGAAAAACCCATCCAGGTATGCGCTGCGTTGGGAGAAGGATGCGGGCGATTGTCCATCCAGATGGTGCGGTTCTGTTCGTAGGTGCTGATATACTGCCGGATCGCAATCACGTTCTGCGATTGCGGATCGCGCTCCGTCCAGATGCGCAGGTTCAGCGGGCCGCCGTAGATATACGGCGCGACATGGACCTGGCACTGATGCTCCGGCAGCGTCAGGCGCGAAGGATCCCACGCTAGGCCCCATGCGCGCGCACCCTCCGTGATGGGCACGCCATAATACTCGGCGATGGCCGGGTTGCCGATGCTCTCCTCATGCGGCACCGGCGCCCAGTTGCCGGTGAGGTCAACTGCCTGCGCTGGGTTGAACGATCCGGCGAACTGGCAGAACGCCGGCACAGTGAGCAATGAAAGTAGAAGTGGCCGCACAGTGTCTCCTACGGATTCAACGAAGCGGTAGCGGCGGTCGAGATCATATGGTCTTCGCTCAGCTTTTCGATGACCTTCTTCATCTGCGGGCCGGCGCTGCTGGTGGCGGATTCGGGGTGCTCCGTACTCGACATCAGGAGGCACGAGCCACACGCCTGCGCCTGGATTCCTTTTTCCACTGCGTTCGGGAGCGGCGCGCGGTCGTCAGGATACCAGTCCGGCGGGTTGAATTGATCGTCGATCTGCGTGTAGGCTTTCGAACTGCCCGCCAGCCGTATCTGCTCGGCAGCCGCCGCATTCGTGGCCGGTGCCCAGTCGGGGACCGGGTACGCCCAGGTCAGGTCCTTTCCCGGCTGTGCGGATAGCGTCGAGACGACGAGCAGCGTCAGCGGCCACGACACCAGAGCCTTCATGCAACCTCCCAGGATTTGGGACAAATATATCATGACGGGTGCCTCCGAGGCCGCTGGAATATCATAGTGAATAGAACTCTATGCGGAGACTTTCCCTCATCGCTTTTTTCTGTTTGCCGGCGGCTTTCGCGCAGCCCCCGGCGTCGAATCCCAATGATCCGCCGCTGCACCCGTCGTTCGGGTTGCAGGATCCGTCCGTGCTGAAACGGGCGGAACAGAACAAGCCGGTGCTGGGCAAAGCCGGCCCGGCTCCGCGGCTCGCCGACGGTAAGCCCGATCTCAGCGGCCCCTGGGAGCCGAATGCCATCCGGGAAAACGTGAACCTGCGGGCCACTGGCATCGAGCCTCCGTTCACGCCTGAGGGCGAGGCGCTCTACAAGACCCGCCTGGCCCGCCTGGGCAAGGACGATCCGGAAGCGCGCTGCCTGCCTCCCGGCGTCCCGCGCCTGACCACCACGCCGTATCCATTCCGGTTCGTACAAACGCCCAACTACATCGCCATCCTATATGAAGGCGGCACGCACACCTGGCGGCAGATCTTTCTGGACGGTCGCAAATTCTCGCAATTCGCGGAAGACCTGTGGAACGGCGAATCCATTGGCCACTGGGAAGGCGACACGCTGGTTGTCGAGACGACCGGCTTCAATGACAAGACCTGGATCGACGCTGCCGGGGTGCCGCACTCGACGCAGCTCAAGGTGACCGAGCACATCCGTCGCCTGGACGCGGAGAACATGGAGGTCGTCAGCACGGTGAATGATCCTGTGATGTACACCAAACCCTGGTCGTTTACGACGTATCCCAAGCGCCTGAAGGGCGAACTGCTCGAGTACATCTGCAACGAAAACGAAAAAGACGTCCAGCACTTCCCGGGTAAGTGATCCAAAGCACATAGAACGCGAAACTCGTGGCGGACCTTCTCTCCGAACGTCGCTCTCAAATCTGTAAGCCGTGCTCCGAGCGCGGCTCGGAGAAGAAGGAATGGCACAAGCAATAGCGATCTCCCTTAGCAAGTTCACTGCAGCGGTGCAAGCCGCTGTCAAAGCCGCCGTGGCGAAGCATCCGAAATTCAAAATCGATCCGCCGCAGGCGATTTCTGTGTCTTACCTGATCCGGGGAATTCCCATCCCCGATCCGATTCTCTCCCAGGTCACCTTGGCGGAAACCCAGGCATTCGCCAACGAGATTGCTGGGCAAGTGGCCAGCGCCTTTCCCGACGCATTGGTAACCGAGGCCGCCCGGCCGGCCGGCGGCGCGGTTCTGGCCGTGGGCGGGCATTACATCCTGGGCATTCCGCCGGCGCCGCAAATGGTCCAGGTTGAGAAGTAAGAAAGGCCCGAAATGCAGAAGCTCTGCCCGAGCGCGCAGCCGGGGATGGAGGGCTGCCGGGTGCTAGGAGTCGTGCAACGGGACGGCGCAACGCCCGTACTGACGTATCTCAACGAGCACCTGCCGGCAACGCCGGGGGTTCTCGCCCTAGCAGCCCCGTTGAAACCCACCGAAGTGTTCCGGCTGGCGGCCGTTTGCGCCGAACATCAATGTCCGCACTACGACGGCGCCGATTGCCGTCTGGCCACGCGCGTGGTTCAGATTCTCCCCGCGTCGGTGGATACCTTGCCGCCTTGCATCATCCGTAAGAACTGCCGCTGGTACACGCAAGAAGGCGGAGCCGCGTGCAAGCGTTGTCCGGAAATTACGACGGTCACCTACGATTTGTCGCCGCAGACCCGCGAAGTTTCGGGCTTGCCGCCGTTTCGCGAAGACTCTCGAGATTTCCACTCCGCCACCGGTGCCGATCGGGCCCCCGACCCCCGGCCCCTAGCCTCGGCATAGCTCGGCCCCTGGCCCATGCGTAGGCTACCTGGACTTCGGCGCGATCATCTCCGTGACGCGGCCGACGCTGGTGTCGCCGGTGTACATGTTGCCCTGCTTGTCCCAAGTCACGTAATTGCTTTCGATGAACTGGCCTTCCCCGGTGCCGGAACCGTTGCCGATGGCGCCGAGCACCTTGCCGTCGCGATCGATCTTTAAGATCTGGCCGTCCTGACCGCTGGCGACCCAGAGGTTGCCTTGCGGGTCAAAAGCAATCGCGCACATCAGGTTTCTCATTTGCACCGTTTTTACGAACTTGCCGCCCGCGGTGTAGACGACAAGGCGGTATTCCTCACGATCGGCGAGCCAGACGTTGCCGTCGAGAGGATCGATGGCGAGCCCGTGAACCATGCTGAATTTTCCTTGCCCGATGCTATTGCCGTACCACTGATTGAGGAACTTTCCGGCCTTGTCGAGGTGGATGACGCGCGCGGCGCCGACACTGTTGGCAGGATCCTCGGAATCGGTGTCGTTGGGGCTTTCGTTAGCGTGCCCTTCGCCGATGTAGATATCGCCATTCGGACCGAAGGCGAGATCGAGTGGCTGCCACAGGAGCCGCTGGCTCTTGACCTCATTCCAATCGCCGCGCCTTCCTTTTGTGCCGAGCGTGAGGAGGAGCTTGCCCGCGGGGCTGACCTTCATGACGGTGGCGCCATCCGCATCGCAAATCCAGACGTTGTCTTCAGAGTCGATCGCCATGCCGTGCGCCTTCATCTGGTGGCCGATGACATCGTCACCGATGGCGCGGATGAGCTTGCGGTTGGGGCCGAACTCAAACAGCTGCGGCGTTCCGGCGGCGTTGCGCTCGAAGACCCACAGGTTGCCTTTGGAATCGATCTGGGCCGCGGACACTCCGCCGCCGCCCTGCGGCAAATCGACCGGGTAATCGAAGGTGTAGCCCATCGTCTGCTTCCACTCGACGCGCTGGAGCGTGGAACGCGGAGGGTCGAAGCGATTGCCGCAGACGGGCGAGTTCCGGCAGGTAGCTGGAGCCGGGGGCGTGGAGACCGCAGTTTTGCACGTGGCCTCGAGCCCGGCTGTGTTCTGCGCCAGGCACGCACGCGCGCTCGCTCCGTTCTGGCCGGCGCAGTATTTCGCGATGTCGGCCGCACAGACAGCTTGCAGGCCGCCTCCGGGCGTGCCGGTGGAGAGGACGCGTCCACCGGGGCCCACAATCGCGCGGCCGACGGGATCGGACGCGGACGCTTGCAGGAACCAATCGGGCCCAGTAGCAACGTGCGGTGTCTGGGCGAATGTCGCCGCCGTGAAAACTATACCGAAAGCGACGGCTGCCGTCCGCCTGGAATTGTATGCGCTCACTCCAATCCCTCCTTACCTGCCGGACGCAGGTGGCCGGTGCAGAATCCGAGTCTCAGTCATCATACACCCGCGGTCAAGAAATAGTACTTTAGATTCAGTACGATTGCCTGATGCAGGATTCCGCCTTTTCGCGCGTAACCCTTTGCACCGATCTCGCCGCCCACAGCTCGCGTTTGAACCTGTGCTGGGGTGTGCCGGTCCGGAGCAAATCCAAGGAAAAAGGGAATCTAATGCGAAACAGAGATTGGATGTGGGTGTTACTGATCGGAACGGCTCTTGCGACAACTCCTGCCGTAAGTGGGAACGAGATTCTTCCAGGAGCGAGCGGTGCGCCGGACGTGCTCACACTTGGGTACTCCAGCAGTCCGCCGAACAACTTGCCGCGCACGGTGCTGGCAAACAAGAGCGGGAATTGGGGAACGACGACTTTCGGCGGTTCGTTCTATGAGCAAGTAGAGGCCGACCCCGCAAACGTTTTTTGTGCGGGGTGCCTGGACTTTCTCTTCCAAGTGAGTAACAACTCCAGCTTGCCGGAAAACCTGATCCGCGTAACGGAATCGGGCTTCGCCGGCTACCATACCGAGGTCGGGTATGACTCGCTATCACTTGGCTCTTTGGTCCTATGCGGTATTGACGACGGCGGCTTCTGCAATAACGGCGATCCCAACACGGAGCCGGTCACGGTAGACCGCTCGGCAGATGGGAACGTCGTGGGGTTCAACCTGCCGGCCGTACTTCCTGCCGAGAGCACTGTCGATTTGGTGATTGAGACCGACGCCCTGAGTTTCATCGATCCGCAGGGAGGCTTCATTGGCTCCAACGGCGGCATCGGTAGTGCGCTCATCTTTGGTCCGTCTGGTCCATCCGGAATCCATTCCTCTACCGTTCCAGAGCCGTCATCGATGCTGAGCGTGCTGGGGGTCGTTTGCGTGGCTTTGCGGAAGTGGAGGCACTGAAAACGTGAGGCGCCGTCAGTTGGCAGTCGGCGCTTTTTCCAAGTGCTCGACTATGATCAGGTCATAGGGCCGCTTTTGCTTTTCGAGCTTGAGTCCCAGGCGGTCGACAGCGTCGATCACGGAGCCGCCGCCAGTTTCCTCCGGGCCGGGACCGTAGTCCATTGCGAAATCGTAGGCGACCGTGATTCCCGTCATGTCGACGGTCGGCGCTTCAATGCCCCAGTTCATGCCTCCAGGCGGCATGGCGGCATACATGCGGTTCAATTGCGTGAGCAGGTCGGCCAAGGCACTCATGGTCATCCGGTGGCAGAGCCGATGGCCGCCGCTGATGATGACGCATCCGGGGGGTGTGGTGTCAGTGGGAGCGGATTCCTGCACTCGCGGCCCGCCTCTCTTCACTGTGAGAGCATAGACGGTCATTTCTTTTTGCGAGCGGCGGGCACGGAGTTGAAAACGCGCGGTGAGCAGTGCCTGGAGCATTTCGGGGACCTGCTCAGCCGTAGATTCCTGCGGCATGGTGGCCTGGATATCGAAGCGGAAGGTGTTCATCCAATCGGGGCCCTCGACCTGGTCGGTGCGCACGCGGTAGGCGGCGCCGATGAGGTCGGAGAAAGACCAGCAGCGGATGACGACCCGTCCGGGTTCGACCTTCATGCCGATGCCACCGGAGCGGAGCAAGTCCATCGAGAAGGGAGCGCCCGTGCGAATGGAGGCGACTTCGAAGGCGGGCGGCGGAATTTGGCCACAGAGCAGGCCGCAGCCGGCGGCTAGGAGGCCCCAAGGCACGCGCTCACGAATCATGAATTCTAGTGTAGTCCGAGAGAGGCGCGGTGTCAGGATTCGAAGAAGCGTCTGGGCAACGTGCGAAACGGGTTCACGACGCGGATCGAGCCGTACTTCCTGCCATCCTGAAAATCCTCGCTCAAGATCCATCTCGTGCCGGCGCGTTCGGCGGCCGCGAGGATCAGGGCGTCCCAGTAGTTTAGGCCAGCGTGATCGAGCCAGTGCCACGCGCGTTGGACCAGAGCCAGACTCCATCCCAACGGCTGCCACGCGGCATAGGACTCCACGACGGTGCGCGCGACGGCGGCGGGCGCTCCCATCTTGCCGGTCGCGTTGGCATAGAATTCGTTCAGCACCTGCCAACTCAACCGGCCCGCCTGGTGCTTCCATAGAGCGTCGCGCCAGGCGAGCGCCGCGCTCTGCTGCCTCGGGTTTGCGGTATCGAGCGTATAAAGCAGGACGTTGGTGTCGACAAAGAATAGGCTACCGGCGTCGTTCATACAGGTCGGCGCGGCTGATGCGCTGCGAGGCGTCGAATCCGCGAAGGGGCTTGATCTTTTTCAGCCGTTCGTAGGCCCGAGCATAATCGTCGGTACGGCGCATCTGCTCTTCCATCATCCGCCCCACGAGCTTGGAGACCGAAGTGTTCTCTTCGGCTGCGCGCAGACGCGCCCACCGGGCCGCTTCCTCGCTGACTGTGATTGTGATGTTCCGTAACACGAATTCAGTGTAACACGAGATTCGTGTAACATGATTTCGCTACAATCGAGTCCAATACCATGCTCATCCGTACGTCCTTTGGAATGATTCGTCCCTGGAGCCGCGAGGATACGGCCGCCCTGGTGAAGTATGCGAATAACCGGAAAGTCTGGCTCAACCTGCGCGACGCGTTCCCGCATCCCTACACAGAGGCCGATGCGGCGGCGTTCCTGGAAACCGTGGAGCGCCAGGATCCGACGACTTTCTTTGCAATTGCGACGGACTCGGAGGCAATTGGAGGGATCGGAATCTCTCTCAACCAGGATGTGCACCGACTGACGGCGGAGATGGGTTATTGGCTGGCCGAGCCCTATTGGGGTAGGGGGATCGTGAGCGAGGCGGTGGCGCGGTTTACCGAGTATGCATTCGCATCGTTCCCGCTGCGGCGCGTTTACGCGGAGCCCTATGCCGGCAATGCGGCCTCATGCCGGGTGTTGGAGAAGGCCGGATTCACGCTGGAGGGGCGGCTCCGCAGCAGTGCCATCAAGAACTGGCAAATTCTGGATCAGTTGCTGTATGCCCGTATCCGGGAGTGACAGGTGTCGGCCGATACCATAGTCCGCGAAATCTATGAGCGGTATTGGTCTGGGGGCCACTACTTGTGGGGAAAGTGCGATGGACTCCAAGACGCCGAAGCTCAAATTTCTCTATACCGTGAGCACTCTGAATCCAGTCAAGCTGGATGTGCTTCGCCGACTTTCCTCTGCCGACCTGATAGCGTCGCTCGCCCCGGGCCAGCAAGGCTCGCTGAAGGTCCGGAAGGATGGGACTGTGCTCGACGGCCATCACCGGCTAAGTGTGTTGGAGGAGCGCGGCGAGCCCATTGATCGGCTCCCGCGAGAGATAATCGAAAAAGAACATGAATCCTGACCTATTCTGGGTGCCGGGCCCGTGGCACGGGAGGCTCGCGGTGATCGGGCGGCCTCGCGGCGGCGATTGGCTCGAGGATGAAGTTAGCGCCTGGCGGAGGGCTGGTCTGGATGTGATCGTGTCCTTGCTTGAGGCCGAGGAAGCTGCCCAACTGGAACTGCTCGAGGAGGAGGCGCTCGCCCGGTCCAAGCACGTTCAATTCGTCTCGTTCCCGATTCCAGATCGCGGAGTACCCGCATCGACCAAAGACGCGCTCTCGTTATTCGCCAAGATCGGACGGAAGCTGGATGGCGGCGAGAACGTAGCGATTCATTGCCGTCAGAGTGTCGGACGGTCCGGAATGGTGGCTGCCGGGTTGTTGATCACGGCTGGGATGGGAGTGGATAAGGCGATTGAAGCAGTGAGCGCGGCGAGGGGGCAAAGCGTCCCTGAAACGGTCGAACAGCTTCAGTGGATCCGGCATTTGCCGGCCGAACAATTGGCGCTTGCGCCGTGACGGACTACCAAGCCTAAGGTAGCGCTCCCTTTTTCTTACAGGAGTTGGACATTAGCCGTAATCAAGGAAGAGCCTCCCTTTGGGTCAGGACAGGTCAAGCCTTTCGGCATGTCATGTCCCTCGTATATCAAAGTCGTACCCCCGTCTTCGAGACGGTCACGAAGTCCTGGGCCGGATAAGCCGCGCCAGATGCTTTTATTCGCACGCTTCCGTGATACAGATCGATTCCAGCGTGCGGCCTACGGGCGGGGCCGGAAGGCCGTGTTCGGTCATCAACTTCCGCAAGAGCAGGCCGGCTTCCGGGTGCGGGATCGCGGATTGAACGCCAACGCGCACCAGGCCGTCCGCATAATCGACCGGTTCCCACGTGTGGACCGCCAGTTTGCCGCCGCGATTGTCAGTGTTGCCGTAGTCGCGCACATCCAGTTTCGCGCCGTGGTCAACTAGCGCCTGAATCACATCCGTGCGGCCTTTGTGCGCGGCCCCGTGAAGTGCAGTTCGGCCGGTATCGGCTTGCGCGTTGACGTCGAGGCCGAGGTCGATCAGCATTTTGACGGCTTGCAGCGTCGCGTCGGGCGACCACTCGTAGGTGATGCCTTCCACCCAGCCAATGCCGGCGGCCACCTGGAGCGCCGTGACGTGCAAAACCGTATCAATCTTGGGATCGGCGCCGTGGGCCAGCAGCAGCCTCATCAGGGCGATGTCGCCGGATTGGGAGGCGCGCAGGAACGCGGTGGCGCCGTTTTCATCCAGCCACTGGTTGGTGAAAACTGTGCGCGTCTCGGTGCTGTCTTTCATGCGGGCGTTCACATTGGCGCCGTGGTCGAGCAGGACTTTGATGAAATCGAGATGATCCATGTCCGGCATGCGCACCGGATAGTCGCCGCTTTCGATGTTGCGGTTGTCGGTGGCCAGGTAGAGCGGCGTCCAAGCACCCTTGTTGGGGAGATTCACGTCGGCGCCGTGCTCAATGAGGTACTTGCCGAGCTGGTAGAAGCGGTTTTGCGTGGCCACGAGCAAGGGGCTCCAGCCGTAGCCGGTGGTCTGGTTAATATCAGCGCCGGCAGCGAGCAGGACTTTCACGGAATCCAGATCATTCGAGCGAACCGCATAGACGAGCGGAGTCAGGGCGCCGCCGTCCTTCGGCGCGGGGCGGTTGCGGAAGCCGAAGGCGGCGACGGCGGCGTCATCGTTCACGTCGAAGCCAAAATCGTTGGCTGCCGCGGCTCGAGCGCCCCCGCGGCCACCGCGCGCGCCGCCGCGAGATCCGGCCGATGGTCCGCCAATGCCATTGTCGTCGCCACGAAGGTTGCTGAGATCACGCAGATCGAGGGCTTTGCCAGCAGCGAGAGCTGCGCCTTGCGCCGCAACTGCTTTGCGCGGGTCGTTCGACTTCCCAAGGGCAGGGCCGCGGCCGCGCTCGGCCATGTCCGAACGGGCCTTGATATCGGCCCCGCGCTGGATGAGGAGCTGAATGGCGGCGGCGTGGCCTTCGTCGGCGGCCCACATCAGGGGCGTGGTCCCACGAAGCGTCTCTTTCGCGTTGACATCGGCGCCATGGTCAATCAAAACCCTGATCGCGTCGACATTTCCGGTGCGCGCGGCAGCCATCAAGGGAGTGCGGCCCAACGGGAGACGCTCGTTGGCGTCGCCTCCGCCTTTGAGCAGCGCCTCCAGGATGGCGGCGTCACCGTTGATGCTCGCCAGCCACAGCGGCGTCGATCCTTCGCGGTTGGCGGCCTTCGGGTTGGCGCCGGCGGCGAGAAGCAAATTGACGGTTTCCCGATCGGACCGGTAGACGGCCCAGTGCAGCGGAGTAGCGCCGTCGGGCTGCGCCGCGTTGACATCAGCATGCCGCGCGATCAGCTGACGGGCCGCGGACGTGTTGCCCGCCATCAGCGCATCGGCGATTTCCGCGCTCCCGGCGGCGAAGGCGGCAACCGGCAGCAACAGAAATAGGAGGCGTTTCATAGGTTCTCCAGGTGGCCGGTGCTGTCGCCGATGCTCTCCTGGCGAATGTCGTACATGTCGAGCAGCGTCAGCAAAAGGTTGCCGGTCGGCACCTGCCGCGTCGGGTAAGCGATGTGACGGCCGCCTTTTAGCTTGCCGTTCAGACCGCCGACCAGGACGTGCGGCACGTCGTAGTGCAGGTGCTGGTTGGGATTGCCCATGTTGGACCCGTAGAGCACCAGCGAATGATCGAGCAGGGTGCCGTCGCCATCTTGGGTCTTGGCCAGGTTCGCGATCAGATGGGCGAGCATCTTGACGTGATACTGGTTGATCTTCGACAGCTCGGCGATGCGCTTGGGGTCTTCGCCGTGGTGCGACGCGCCATGGAAGCCCGCGGTGGGCGCTTCCGATTCCGGATAGGTGCGGCCGGTAAGGTCGCGTGCGAACAGCAGGGTCCCGACTCGCGTGATATCGGCCTGGAAGGCCAAGGCCAGCAGATCGAACTGCAGCTTGATATGCTCGTCGAAGGTCTGCGGCACGCCCACCGGGACCTGCATTTCCGGCGGGGCCACCGAAGAAGCCTTCATCGCAATCTGGAGGCGGCGCTCGATCTCGCGGACGTTCTCGGTGTACGTGTCGAGACGCGCGCGATCCGAGGAGCTCGATTCATTGCGCAGCTTCGAGAGACTACCGGTGAGCGAATCCAGAATGCTGCCGTCGCGCTTCCGGCGCTTGGCGCGCAGCTCGGGGGTGCTGCCATCGCCGAACATGCGCTCGAACACCACCTGGGGATTCAGCTCCATGGGGAGCGGGTCGGTGGGCGAAGCCCACGAGATGGTGTTGGTGTAGGTGCAGCTGTACCCTTCGCCGCAGTTGCTGGAATTGGCGCCCGGGTCTTCCACGGCGAGCTGCATGGACGGCATCAGGTTCTCGCCGCCGATTTTCTGCGCGATCATCTGATCGATCGTGGTGCCCGCGTAGACATCGGCGCCGGCGGTCTTCCGTGGCTTGTTCGCGCACATGAATGCGGCAGCCACCCAGTGGTCGGCGCCGGTGGCGCCCGGAGGCGGCTCGGCCGAGCGGGAATGCAGGCCGGTCATCAGCACGGTCTGTGCGCGGAACGGTTCCAGCGGCTTCCAATTAAAGGGAAGTGTGGCTTCCAGAGCGCCTTCTTTCTCGGGCACCCAATAACCGGGCGCCATGCCGTGCGGCACAAAGCAGCCGACGAAACGGGGTTTCGGCTTAGCCGCGGTCTGCGCCAGGGCGACCCCGGCGGGGATCATGGCATCGAGAAGCGGCAAGGCAAGAGTCGCGCCAGTGCCGCGGAGAACCGTCCGCCGGGAGAGGTGCTTTTTACTGAGAAAATTCATCGTGATCATCCCTCGCTAGTTTTTGATGTTTTCCGGCGCAGATTTACTTGCTGCCTGCTGCGGGTTGGTG
>Ga0126371_10001179_pt1 | contig 21964 bp, 21 predicted proteins | sample PanSoiMetaPlot_4_FD_110145 | JGI IMG/M metagenome (GOLD analysis project Ga0126371, IMG submission 110145) | Tropical forest soil microbial communities from Panama - MetaG Plot_4 | ecosystem: Environmental > Terrestrial > Soil > Tropical forest > Bulk soil | place: Panama | collected 2016-02-17 | reverse complement strand
TAGTATTCGTGGTTGTCCTGGCGCCGGTCGATGAGTTCAAAACAGCCCTCCGGACGATCGGCGCGGAGATAGTGGATTTCGCTGGTGGTGTGGCTGTTCGAGACCAGGAAGAGATAAGCACCGCTGCGGCTGCGTTCGATGTCTATGCGGAAACGCTCGTCCTTTTCCTCATAGAGCAGGGTGTCGGGGGCAGCCGAGCCGAGGACGTGACGATAGAGCTGGTGTGAGCGCTTGGTGAGTTCATCTTCGACGACGTAAAAAAGCGTGCGGCTGTCGACGGCCCAGGCTGCAGAGGTCACACGTTCGGCCCGGAAGGGGAGCAGCGAATTGTTGCGAAGGTCTTTGATTTCGAGCGTGTACTGGCGAAAGCCGGTGACGTCAGTGGCGTAGGCAAGGAAGTGATTGTGGTCGCTGACCTCGAAGATGCCGAGACCCAGAAAGGAATGGCCCTGGGCAAGGGCGTTAAGGTCGAGGAGGATTTGTTCGGCGGGATTCTGCGCGGACTTGCGGCAGTAGATCGAATATTGCTGGCCTTCGATCGTGCGCGTGTAATATTCGAAGCCGCGCAGGGTGTAGGGGACACTGAGGTCGGTCTGGAGGATGCGGCCAAGCATTTCGTTGTAAAGTTTTTCCTGGAAGCCCTTCGTGGAATCGAGAAATGCGTCAGCGTAGGCGTTTTCGGCTTCGAGGTAGGCCAGGATGCGAGGGTCTTTTTTGTCGCGGAGCCAGCCGTAGTGGTCGACCCGGCGGTCGTTGTGGACGACGTGTTCGATCGGTTCGCGGTGGGCAAGGGGGGGTTCGAGGCCGCTGGAGCTGGATTTGGCCGGAGCGGGGCTTTCTGGCGTCCCAGGCTCGGGAGAAAGAGAAGCGGCGGCGGAATTGAAGTCAGAGGTCATTTTGGAATTTGCGCTAACGGGATAGACGTAAGGGTATCGTGAAGTCGGGCGGGAAGCAAAAGGTTCCCGACGGGAAATTGAAGCTGGAAAAAAATAGAAAATGGGAAGAGACAAAACTAACGCAGTGGCTGTTGAACCGTTCCGAGAAGGGCATTCGATCGTGACGGGCCCGGTGTCGCGGGTCGCGATGATTGCCGGCGGCGGGCTGATATGATTTGCGGCTGGAGGCAGGGTTCGGTTTATGGCTATGGAGACAGAGATTAAGCTGGCGATTGCGGATGGCAAGAGGCTGGCACGTGGGTTGAAGCGACTGGGGGCGAAACCGGCGAATGCGAAATGCCCCCGAGTACATGAGATGAACTTGCTGTTTGATACGCCGGATGGCGGGCTGGCAAAACACGGGCAATTGTTGCGAATCCGGACAGAGTCTCCTGCAAAAGGGAAAAGGGCAGTGACGGAGAAGGGCGCTGCGCGTACCTTGCTGACGTTTAAGTCGCCACCGGAGGAACTAGCGATTGGAGAGATTCGGCCGAGCCGTGGCCGCCGACACAAGGTCCGCGAGGAGATCGAGACGGTCTTGGCGGATGGAGAGACGGTGAAGCGGATATTTGAGGGGCTGGGGCTCCGCGGGTGGTTTCGCTATGAGAAGTTCCGGACGACCTACGTCTTGCCCGGGCGGCTTGGCTGGGCCAAGGGATTGCTGATTGAGGTGGATGAAACGCCGATTGGGACGTTTGTGGAGTTGGAGGGGCCGGCGGAAGCCATTGACCGGGCGGCCAGAGAACTAGGGTATTCGCATCGAGACTATGTGTTAAAGAATTATCTGGTGCTGTATCTGGAGGAGTGCAAGCGGGCGGGCAGACAGCCGACGCATATGATGTTTGGGGAAGGCAAGTGATCGGCCGCCGGTAGTCAGCAAGGAGGACGAGACCGAGCGGAGGCCGTGCGCAGGAAGCAAGAATTTGCGCGTCAGGAGAGATTTTCGAGAAAAGTGGCGAAAAATGTCATTTCTTTCTTGACTTTGAGTAAGTGCGGGATTATCTCTAACTTCGGAGTGAATCTTTTTCGTATGAGCGCGTCGAGCGAACTCGAACCTCACCCTAGTTGCCCCCAGGCGAGGTACGGCCAGTTGACCGCTAGACCGGCGAGTGAATTTTGGTGCGCCGGTGCTGATCGAAGCGCGATTCGCGGCAGCCTGCTCGAAGTCCGAGCAGATTGGATCGGACTGGGAGGATTCACGACCGGCTGACGCATGTGCAGGCAGCAGATGCATTTGCCCGCGGCCGGAAACGGTTTGCGGGCTTTTTATTTTTGATAGCACCCGATGGAAACGCGGCGAGCGCCGCAAAAAACCGCACTCTTTAAAGCGGGGGTGCGGCAATCAGGGGGCACCAAGACGCAGGCTGCGCCTGTAGTCTCGGCGGAAAGGAGGGCGAAATGTTATTTGCTACGGAAATTGCAGGGGCGGCGGCTTATGACGCACAGAACCACTTTGTGGGTCGTGTCCGGGAGTTTTTTGTGGAGCCGGCCGAGCAGCCCAACCGGATTTCGCACTTCCTGATTTCGCGGGGGAGATTTCAGCCATTGGTGGCAAGGTACGACCAGGTCCTGAAAGTGGCGCCAGGGCGGATTGATTTGAATGTAGGAGAGCGGGCGCTGGATGCATACAAGCCGAATGAGGCATGGCTGGCGGTGCAGAAGGATCTCCTTGACCAACAGATTATTGATACCGAAGGCAGAAAGGTCGTTCGCGTCAACGATGTGGACCTGGCGGAACTACGCGCGAACGCGCACGTTGAATTGCGCATCGCTCAGGTGGATGTGGGTTTGCCGGGGGCCATGCGGCGGTTGCTACAAGGGCTTGCGCCGTCGGCGCTGATTCACCGGCTGCAAGGAAGATTGCCGCAGCGGTCGATTCGGTGGGAGTTTGTGAACTTGATCGAGCCGGATCCTTTGCGGCGAGTGAAACTGCGGATCACCCATGAGAAATTGGAAGACCTGCACCCTGCGGACCTAGCGGAGATGATGGAAGAACTCTCCGCGGCGGAGCGCCAGGGAATTATCGCTTCCCTGGATGAAGAGACGGCAGCGAAGGTGCTGGCGGAGCTCGACGAACGTCTGACCACGCAAATCGTGGAAAAACTCGACCCAGAGAAGGCGGCCGACATTCTGGAAGAAATGGCTCCGGACGCGGCGGCGGACCTGCTGGCGGACCTGCCGAAGGAGACTTCCGAAGAGTTGCTGGAGGAGATGCCGAACCTCGAGGCGGAGGAAGTGCGTGAACTGCTGAGCTACGATCCGGCGACGGCCGGCGGGATGATGAACACGGAGTTTGCTTATGTGAGCGAGGAGTCTTCGCGTGAGGAAGTGCTCGAGTGGCTACGGAAGCAGGAATTCAGCCTGGAACAATTGGACACGATTGTGCTGGTGGACAAAACAGCGAAATATTCGGGAACGGTGCCGGTGGCGCGGATGCTGCTGGCAGCGTCGGAGCAACTGATGAAGGAATTGAAGACCGAACCGCTGGTGAGCATTACGCCGGACGCGCACGAGAAGGACGTCTTCGAACTGTTCGACAAATACAATCTGCGGATGTTGACGGTGATCGATGAAGAGAAGCGTCCGATCGGGACGGTCACCGTGGATGACGTGGTGTCCCGGCTAGTAAGCAAATGAGTCTGAACCTGACGGCAATCAACAATCTGATCGACCGGATGCGCGGGCGCACGCTCTCTTTTTTTTCGCGCGGCAACCAGATGTGGCACAGGATCGCCTTGTTCCTTGCGGTGATCGGGCCGGGGCTCATCACATCGAACGTGGACAACGACGCGGGCGGTATTGCGACCTACACACAAGCGGGAAGCACATATGGGTACGCCATGCTGTGGTCGCTGGTGCCGATGACGATTGCGCTTTACGTGACGATGGAGATGTGCGCGCGGATGGGCGTGATTACCGGCAAAGGGCTTTCCGATTTGATCCGCGAGGAGTTTGGGTTCCGGTCGACGTTTTTTGTAATGATTGTGGGATTTCTGGTGGATCTGGGAAACGTGGTCGCGGAGTTTGCAGGCGTGGCGGCTTCGGCGGAGATTTTTGGGGTGAGCAAGTACATTGCCGTACCGCTGGCAGCGGTGGTCGTGTGGGTGCTGGTGCTCAAGGGGACCTACCGTCAGGTGGAAGTAGTGTTCCTGGTAGCGTGCGTGTTTTATCTGACGTACCTGTTTTCAGCGGTTTTCTCGCATCCGGACTGGCTGCTGGCGGCGCGGATGACGATTGTGCCTTCGATTCATTTGGACACGGGCTACCTGGTAACGCTGACGGCGCTGGTCGGAACAACGATTGCTCCATGGCAGTTTTTTTATTTGCAAGCTGGGTTTGTGGAAAAGAAAGTGGGGCCGCGTCAATATCCGCAGGCACGATTGGATGTCTTGTTTGGGAGCATCAGTTGCATGGCGATTGTGTTCTTCATCATTATTTGCACCGCGGCGACGCTGCATGCCTCAGGGCTGACCAATATTACAGATGCGGCGGAAGCGGCGAAGGCGTTGGCTCCGCTGGCGGGGAAGTGGGCGGCGTTGACGTTTGCGTTTGGGTTATTGAACGCGTCGCTGTTTGCGGCAACGATCCTACCGTTATCGACGGCCCACGTGATTTGTGAGGGGCTCGGGTTTGAAGCGGGGATTGATCACAAGTTCCGCGAGGCGCCGGCGTTTTACTGGCTGTATACGATTTTGGTTGTCGTGGGCGCCGGCATTGTACTGCTGCCGAACGCTCCCCTGTGGAAGATTTTCATTTTTTCGCAGGTCGGCAATGGCGTGTGGCTGCCGATTGTGGTGATTTTTATCCTGCTCCTGGTGAACCGCAAGGATTTAATGGGCGAGCACACCAATACACTGTCGTTCAACATCGTTGCCTGGATTACGGCGGTGGCCATGATTGTGTTGACCTTTGTTCTGGTGGGACAGGGTCTGGCGCAATGGTGGAAGGGAACTCCCGGCTGAGAGCGCCCCGAGTGATCCGATAAGAAGCAAAGAAACAACTCACCGAGAAAAGCGCGTTGCACGGTGCTGAGGGGTGTGTTAACTTTGCGGCATAAAGGAAGTTGATTGGGATTGACGTGACTCGCTCTCGCGCACATTCGGCTGGCTCGCTCGGACCGGTGACCACCGAAGAAGCGCATCTGCTCGAAAAATTGGACCTGGAACGGTTGCCGCGGCACATCGCGGTGATCATGGACGGGAATGGGCGCTGGGCGCAGAAGCGGCACCTGCCACGGGTTGCCGGGCATCGCCAGGGCACGCAATCTGCGCGAACGACCATTGAGACTTGTGCGCGATTGCATATCGAGGCCCTGACGCTTTATGCGTTTTCAGTGGAAAACTGGCGGCGGCCAAAGACGGAGATTGAGTTTTTGATGCAGTTGCTGCGCGAGTATTTGCGGAGAGAGATGCCGCTCATCCAGCGCAACAATATCCGAATGCGGTTTTTGGGGCGGCCGGACGAGTTGCCCGAGGGCGTACAGAAAGACACGCGGGAGGCCGTGGGGGCGACGGCGCGGAATACAGGAATGGTGCTGTCGATCGCGTTGAATTACGGAGGGCGAGCCGAGATTGTGGACGCGATGAACGCGATCCTGGCAGAACGGAATGGCCACGGGTCGGGAAACGCAGTTACCGAGGAGGTGCTTTCACGCCATTTGTATACGGCGAATCTGCCAGATCCGGATTTGTTGATCCGAACGAGCGGAGAGATGCGCGTGAGCAACTTTTTGTTGTGGCAGATTGCGTATGCGGAAATTTTTGTGACCGAGACATTGTGGCCGGATTTTAACCGGGCGAAGTTGCTGGCAGCGTTACTGGAGTACCAGAAGAGGGAACGACGGTACGGAGGTATCGACGCGCGCAAGTCGGCGGCGCGGTGAACGAGGGCTTTGGGCTAGAGAGCAGAGGCTAACGCAGAGAAGCGTTGCCAGCCCTCACGACGGGGAAGATCGGGGTTGCTCCGGTCGGGAGAAAACGTTTGGCAGTGAACGACTAACGGACGGGCATAAAAGCCAGCGCGATATTGTGACCCGGATTTTCGAGTTTTCGATAACTTCCCGCTATAATTTCATGACGTAGTTGCATTCTGGCTTGCCCTTGGTCTGGGCGAACTTCTGAGGAAAAATCGGTTCATGACCTGGAAACGCGTGGCGACGGCGCTGGTGTTGATCCCTGTGATTGTGGGGTTGGTGCTGTTCACGCCAACTTGGGTCGTGGCGATTGCCACGGCCGCGATTACGATGCTGGCGCTGTGGGAATATTTTGCCCTGGGGGAGTCGATTGGGCATCGAGCGTACCGGGTATGGACGATTGTGTGTGCCGGGCTTCTGCTGTTTGTTCAACTCTTGAACACCTACGATTTCTACGGTTCCCGTGAAATTCATTTTCTCTTCCGATGGCTGGTTCGGGAGAAACCATCCTTAGCGTGGATACTTCTCCTGTTCGTTTTAGGATTGGCCGCGGCGACCTTGTGGACCAAGCGAGCGCTAGTCGAAGCGCTACCAGCTGCCGGGATCAGCTCGAGTGCGCTGCTGCTCGTGGCGTTTCCGCTGTCGTTCGCCGTTGAACTGCATGGCTTGCCGCGGGTCGGCCCGAAGCTGCTGCTGTTTGCGTTAGTGATTACCTGGATGGCGGATACTGCGGCTTATTTCGTGGGACGGGCGGTTGGGAAGCATGCGCTGGCGCCGCATCTTTCTCCAAACAAGACTTGGGAAGGATCGATTGGGAGCATGATGGGCTCGCTGCTGGTGGCGTGGGCGTTCAGTTATTGGATCAGGATGCCAGTACTGCATTTGCTGGCAATGGCGGCGATTGGAAACGTGGCTGGGCAGATGGGAGACTTGTTAGAGTCAGCCTACAAGCGCTCAGCCGGGGTTAAGGATTCGGGAGGGTTGTTGCCGGGGCATGGGGGAGTGCTCGACCGGATTGATGCCCTGATTTTGTGCATTCCGGTGGTTTGGTATTACATCGTCATTGTGAATCCGGTGATGATGTAGAGAGAACTTGCTGTTAGGACGGTCGAGAACCTAGGCAGAAGATAAAGAGGCGGCCCGAGAGTGCACAGAACAAGAAAGAAAATATGAAGAAGATTGCAATATTGGGGGCGACGGGGTCGATTGGGCGGCAGACGCTGGCGGTGGTGGAGGCGCTGGGTGGGCAATTCGGCGTGGTGGGGCTGGCGGCAGGGTCGAATTTGGAAGAGCTCATCGGGCAGATCGAGCGGCACCGGCCGGAAGTGGTCTCGGTCGGCACAGTGGAAGGAGCCGATGCGCTCGCGAAACGATTGCGCGAAAAAGGCGTGACGCCACTGCCAGCGGTTCATCACGGGCGCGAAGGAATGCTGGCGGTGGGAACGCACGCCTCGGCCGAGATTGTGGTATCCGCAGCGGTGGGCGTGGTTGGGCTTGAGGCGACCTACGAAGCGATCAAGCTCGGGAAGTCGATCGCACTTTCGAATAAGGAAGTGCTGGTGGCGGCGGGCGAATTGGTGATGGCGGCGGTCGAGAAGTCCGGGAAAGAGCTGCTTCCGGTCGACAGCGAGCACAATGCCGTGCACCAGTGCTTGCGGGGAGGCGCGCACGGGGAAGTGCTGCGAGTTATCCTGACGGCGTCTGGCGGGCCGTTCCGAAAGACTCCGCTGAAGGACTTGCAGCATGTGACGACCGAGCAGGCTCTAGCGCATCCGAACTGGCGGATGGGGAATCGCATCACCATCGATTCGGCGACGATGATGAACAAAGGCTTCGAGGTGATCGAGGCGCGTTGGCTGTTCGGGATGAAGCCGGAGCAGATCGAGGTGGTAATTCATCCGCAGTCGACGATTCATTCGATGGTTGAGTACGTCGACGGGTCGGTGCTGGCGCAGTTAGGGCCGACCGACATGCGCATGCCGATTCAGTATGCGCTGACCTATCCGGCGCGGGTGAAGACGGCGGAAGTGCAGCTCGATTGGGGCAAGTTGAAACGCCTCGATTTTGGGAGGGCGTCGACGCGGAGATTTCCATGTTTGCGCTTGGCGCGGGAAGCGATGAACAAAGGCGGGGCATGGCCGTGTGCGCTGAATGCGGCGGATGAGGTGGCGGTGGCGGCATTTTTGGAGGGCCGCTTGGCTTTTTTGGGGATACCAGCGGTGGTCGAGCGCGTGCTCGACCGCACGCCGCGGGCGAAGTTCACCAAGATGGAAGAGGTATTGGCGGCCGATCTCGAAGCTCGGAGAGTCGCAACGGAAGAAGTGGCGAAATTGGAAAATAGAAGCTAGAAATTCGAAATCCGAATGGACTTTGTCAGCGGCACCAGCCTGGGCTCGTGCCGCCTTTGTTTTTCTGAAGAAGGCCAAACACAGAGAACCAGGGCAGAGAAGGGCCTGAGCAAACAACCGGCCGAGCAAGAGAGCAGCGGGCCGGGAAACACGGGCCTCCGCGAGAAGCTTACTGGTATTCCTGGTCGATGGTGAGGATGGCGCCGTTGGCGTCAAAGGCTACGTCGAAGGCTTTGGATTTCTTGACGAAAATATCGGAGAACGGCTTTTCCTGGGAAAGGCCTACGGCCTGCAGCTTGACCATTTCGAGTACGGCTAGGAACGCGACGATCATGGCGTGACGCGAAGGACAGGCCTCGAAGAATTCAGTGAGGCTGACGCTGCCCGTGTCGCTGGCAAGAATTTGGCCCCGGAGCTGGGCGATCATCTGCGCGACCGTGAAAGTGTCGTGCTGGAGCTCGATCCGGGCGACCTCTTTTTTGCGCTCGAGCACTTGCTGGAAGACGCGGACAAGGTCGACCAGCGAGACGACGAGTTCACCTTCGGTGCCTTCGTCGTGATACAGGGATTTGTCGGGCTTGGACCAAACGTTCTCTTCAATTTGCTGCTTCTGGTAGAGAAGCTGGGCGGCGTTTTTGAATTTTTCGTGCTCAATGAGGCGCTGGACAAGCTCTTCGCGCGGGTCGGCAGCCTGCTCTTCGAGCGAAGCGAGGGGATCGGGCGGGAGTAGCATTTTGGACTTGATGTAAATCAGTGTGGCGGCCATGTAGATGAATTCGGCCGAAACGTCTATGTTCTGGACTTCGAGCTGGTGCAGATAGTCGAGATATTGCGAGGTGATGGTGGAGATCTGGATGTCGTGAATATTCATCTCTTGCTTTTTGATGAGGTCAAGCAGGAGATCGAGGGGGCCTTCGAAAATAGGGATTGAGATTTTGTAGGGAGATGCCATCAGCGATAAGAATAACAGATATCGGCGAGCAAATAGGAGGCGAGCCCGTCCGGCAATGCATCGTTATGGCTTTCGTGGGTGCATGGGCACGCCAGCCGTGGTCCGCGAGCAAAGAAAGTTAAAGTTGGGCGCGTTTTTGAGACCAGTGAAAAATGCATTCGCGGACCTGTTGCATGGTTTGCTGCGCAGACTTGCGGGCGGTGGCGCTGCCAGTGTCGAGGATTTCAAGGACCCTTTTGGGGTGTTGCTCGTAGTCGAGCCGGCGTGCGCGGACCGGTTGGATCCACTGGATGAGGTTTTCGGCCATGGCCGCTTTGCACTCGATGCAGCCGATGCCGGCGGTGGTGCAGCCCTCGCGGACCCAGTCGAGGCGGCCAGGGTCGCGCTCGGGAGTGGAAAAGAGTTTGTGCCAATCAAAGACCGGGCAGATGTCGGGATTGCCAGGGTCGGTGCGGCGCTTGCGGGCAGGGTCGGTGACCATCACTCGGGTCTTTTTGCGGATGTCGTCGTCGGATTCGGACAGGGTGATGGCGTTGCCGTAGGACTTGGACATTTTGCGGCCGTCAAGCCCGGGGATGCGAGGAGTGTGGGTTAAGAGAACTTGAGGTTCCTCGAGCACGCTCGAGTAAGAGAAGAAGGGTCTGGCAGCGGGGGAAACCTTTTCGAGGAAGTTGGCGACCCCCATCTCAAGGGCGCGCTGGCGGAGATAGGCCGTGGCGACGGTTTTCTGCTCGGAGGTGAGCTCCTGGCTCTCCGGGAGAATCGGATCGCCCGCAGGAACGTCGAGCATTTTACTGACAGAACCGCGCAAGACCTTGCGATTTTGCGAGGAGAACAGGGAGTCGGCCACAGCAAAGCCGTAGTAGAGATTGAGGCGGCGGACCAGTTCACGGGAAAACTCGACGTGGGAGACTTGGTCTTCGCCGACCGGGACAAGCAATGAAGGTGCGCCGTCGGATTCCGCTTGCGGCGAATACATGACGATGTCGGCAGTTTGCAGCGTGGGATACCCGAGAAATCCGTAAGTGTGCAGATCTTTGTTCTGGATATTGTCGAGTTGCTCTTTGTAGGTGGGAATGCGTTCAAGCCAGCCAAGCGGGGTGACCATGGAAAGTAGGAGATGGAGCTCGGCATGTTCCGGGACGAGGGACTGGAGAAAGATGGTGGACTTTGCCGGGTCAAGGCCAGAGGCGAGGAAGTCGATCGTGATTTGCAGTGAGTTTTCGGCGATAGCGGAGGTGTCGGCGTAGTCGGAGGTAAGCGCGTGCCAGTCGGCGACGAAATAGAAGCAGTCGTAATCGGAATTGGATTGAAGCTTGACCCAGTTCTGAAGTGCGCCGAAGTAGTGGCCGATGTGAAGGCGCCCCGTGGGGCGCATACCGGAGAGAACGCGGTTTTTGGCGATGGGCAAGTCGGACGGACCTCGATCGAAATTTACCGTGGCGCTGACCTTTACGGAAATCAGCAAGCAGCGGGCTGAGAGCTGCAAGCAGGAACGCTGGCTGCTGAATTAATGAGAATAGCAGAACTGGAGTAGGTGGCGAAGAGTGACCGGCTGAGGTGCAACGCTAAGAGCCGAGTCTCAAAACAGGCGCCGCACTGAAATCGGGCGTTCGATCGCAAGCCGTATGCCACCAAGTCCAAACGTACGAACCAACTTCACAGGGTGCAAAGCCCGCCGAAAAGAAAATCCCGCCGGAATGACAGAGTGCAGCGGACGGTTATTTGGAAGACCAGTTGGGGGATTCGTTATGGCCCGTCAGGGTGAGTTGGTGAGGCTGCGTGCCGTCGGCGAGCATGGTCCAGATTTGGCGCGTGCCGGAGCGGGTGGATTCGAAAACGATGTGGCGGCCATCCGGAGCCCAGCTTGGACGTTCGTTGCGGCCGGCGTCGCGCGTGATCTCGGTGATGCGGCGTGAAGCAACATCCATGATGTAAATGTCATAGTTGCCGGACGGGCGTCGCCAGGAGAACGCCATGAGCTGCCCGTTAGGGGACCATGCGGGGTCGATGACGTAGCCCATGTCGGGGAGATCGAGTTTTTGCGTGTTGGTGCCGTCGGCATTCATCAAATAAAGCTGTGGGAGGCCACCGCGGTCGCTAACAAAGGCGACGGTTTGTCCGGTGCGCGGATTCCACGCGGGCGAGGTATCGGCACCCGTGGAGGTGAAGGTGATCCGCTTGGGGCGGTTGCCGCTGGCATCGGAGACATAGAGTGCGGGATTGCTTTGCATGGAGGAGGAGAACATCACTTGAGAACCATCGGGAGACCAGGTGGGCGAGGTGTTGGTGCCTTTGTAGCGACCGAAGCTAACCAGCTTTCCCGCGTCAAACGAATACATGCAGATTTGCGCGGAGACGACGGAGTTGGCCGATGCGAAGCAAGTGAAAGCAATGCGGGACGCGTCGGGCGACCAGCGCGGCGTGAGCGAAATAGAACCGAGGTGCGTGAGCGGGTGCTGGTTGGCGCCGTCGTAGTCCATGACCCAGAGTTCTTTGTTTCCGGTACGCGAGCTGATGAAGGCGATTTGCGTGGAGCCGATTCCCGGCATGCCGCCCATAAGCCTGGCGATGATTTCGTCCGCGAACTGGTGGGCGAATTTGCGGACCTGGGCGTCGGTCGGAGCTCCGCGATAGATTTTGCCGACGACCGGTTCGTTCGAAGGGCTGCGGAGGTCGAAACACCAAGCGGAGATGGCGACGTCGGCGGGAGATTCGGTGAGATTGCCAAAAGCGAGGAAATTGGCGTTGAGCGGAGGATCGGTCCAGGCAAGTTTCTGGAGTTCGTTGGGAGCAGTCGGAACGGTTGTGGGGTAGAAACTCGGGGAAACTAGGTCCATAACGCCGGAGAAGGAGAGATCGTCGCGGACGGTTTGCGTGAACAGGCCGGCGTGGGACTTCGCGGTGTCGACGCGCGGGGCGAAATCAGCCACGGCGATGCGCGGTTTTTCAGCACCGAGACCGGTGGCGATGTGGATCCAATCCTGGGCGAAAGCGGGGAGTGCGAGGAGGAGGAAAAGAAACGTGACGAATGGCGAGTAGCGAGTGGCGAGACGGAATGTTGCGGGCAAGTGGGCCTCCGACGGAACTTTGGCTGAGAGAATAATATTAGGACAAATTGATTTGGTGCGAGAAGTAGAAAGAAGAAGACATTTGACTACAGAGGACACAGAGAGCGCACCAAGTCGCGGAGCACCCAAGAAGCCTGCAGAAAGCCTACCCAACGCGTACGGCGATTCATTTCAGCATGGAAAGATCGAAGTCGAAAGTTACGTCTACGTAAGAGCCGGAGTAATCGGCGGGAAGATTGGGGAGCTTGTCGATACTGAGCAGGGCGCGGTTGGCGGAGTCGTCCATGGAACGGTTGCCGCTGGAATTTTCCATGCGGATGTTTCTGACGGTGCCGTCACGATTGATGCGGAAGGTCATCGTGGTCTTGGCGCGGCGGGCCGCGCGAACCTGTGGATCGATAGAAGCCTGGATCCAGTTTTGCGAAATGGCGCGGCGAACGGATTCGACGTACCAGCCGTAACGTGAGGCGAAGTCACCCCCGCCGGGACCCTGCATGGCCAGGCCACTGGCAGCGGCGCCAGGAATATCGGAATAGCCTCTTTGCACGTTAAGTTGGCCGCCTCCTTTGCCGTAGTTTGCGGTGTTGTCGGGTGGCGGTTGTTTGTTTTCAAAAACCTTGGAGGGTTTCGAGGGAGGGAGTGGTTTTTTCTTGTTGAACTCCGGGAGCTTCATTGCGTCGGTTTTTGGTTCGATCTTGGGCGGCTCCTCTTTACCGAGGCCTTTTGTCGGGTCGACGACATCGCTGGTGGTGGGAATATTGGGGCGAGGCATGGGAATGCCGGCGCTCGAGACGAGATTGACCTTTACGTCGGAGTCGCCTCCGCCGGGGCCGCCCCAGGGATTGCCGGAGCGTTGCACCCAGACGCCGACGAGCAGCGAAGCAATCAGACCGATGTGAAACCACGCCGAGTAACCGAAGTAGCGGCGGAAGGCGAGGTCGGGATAGGTGGTGGCATCGGTCATGGGATTAGAACGGCGAGTCCGCCGTTTCCTTGCACTGCCTGCGTTTTTGCCGGGGTTTCTCCACTCCGCGGCCCGCGCGCCAACAACACCGGGACAGTAGCAAGGAAGGCATCAGCGGCTCCGGTCGGTGAGCGGCTGGGTGACGATGGAAATGTTGGCGACGCCGGACTGGCGGAGTTCGTCAATGATCGAAGCGAAGGCGCCAAAAGGGACGGTTTCATCCGCGCGGAGAAAAATGGCGTCTCCGGGGTGCTTCTGCTGTTTTTTGATTTTGTCGGGCAGCTGGTGCACGTTAACGGGGTCGTTGCCTAAGTAGACGCGCTGGTTTTTATCAATGGTGACGACCAGGCGTTGTTCGGTGATTTCGCGGACGGTGCGAGTTTTCGGGACATCGACTTCGATGCCAGACTGGAGGATGGGGGCGGTGATCATGAAGATAATCAGCAGCACCAGCACCACGTCGATGAAGGGGACCATGTTGATTTCCGAGAGAGAGGTTTGCGTCGATTTGGCTAGCTGAGGCATGGGTGGCTCCCGAGGAACGGCCGAGTGGCAAGCGAGGGGTCACGAGAAGGAAGTGGTCGAGAGTCAAAAGTCAAAAGTTCAGATAGAGAGGGACGCAAAAGGCGCAAAGAAGGAGCCCAGAACAGGGCAGGTGTCGTTGAAGCGTGCGTCGTCATAAGGCTCACGAAAAGGTTTTTTCGATTTGAGCGGCGAATTCGAGGGCGAAGGTGTCAAGGCGCTGCGCCAGGTCGCGGATGTCCTGGAGGAAATAGTTGTAGGCGATGAGTGCCGGGATGGCAGCGAACAGGCCGGCGGCGGTGGTCACCAGGGCTTCGGCAATACCAGGCGCGACGGCGCGCAGGCTGGCCGAACCGGAGGTGCCGAGGCCAGAGAAGGCATCAATGATGCCCCAGACGGTACCGAAAAGCCCGATAAAGGGAGTGACCCCGGCGGTGGTGGCGAGCCAGGACATCCCCTTTTCGGCACGACGTACTTCTTCGGCGGAAGCGAGCTGCATGCTGACAGTGACCGCCTGCATGGATTTAAGTTTGGGAGGCGAGGGATTACCGGTGCCGGTGACCTGCGATTGGAGTTCGCGGTAACCGGCCGCATACACGTTGGCGAACGGCGAGCCGGCAGAGACAAGTCCTTGTGGATTGGCGACGCCCTTGGTGGCGCGGAAAATTTTCAGAAATTGATCGCTTTCCCGGCGAATGCGTGAAAACAGACCTGACTTCTGAAAGATGAGCGCCCAAGAGATGAGCGAGGCGAAGAGAAGAACGGCGAGAACGGCGCGGGCGACCCATCCAGTTTGAGCGAGAATCTCGAAAATGTTGCCGATGAATACGGCAGAGAGGAGAGAAAGAATGTCTGTCTCCTTGAAAAAGCAAAATTTTACGGACAAAAGCACCGTAGCACAGGGGTAGAGCAGCGTCAAAAGGTTACGATGCGTTTGTTGCGAAATTGGACTGTATTGGGAAAGAGCCGGCAATCAGAAAGCAGCGGATAACCGCGAGCCGAGGGTGGAACAGTGACAGTGAGAACCACCGAGTCGAGAGCGCAGAAAAACGCTGAGATCAGGGCGGGGCTGGGAGTCGTTCTGGACCTGAGAAGCGTGTATGCCAGCGCCGACAGCACCAAGGCGGGAAGCGTTGTGCTTGTAGCCATCAACCGGAGCGCGAGCCCGCAGCCCACGGCGATCCATGGGTTGCCGCTTGCCGGGGCAGCGCATTTGTATCAGATGACCGCGGGGACGGCGCAGGCGCAGAGCGCAGTGATACGGGTGGCGGCGGGAACGATGGCCGCGAGCGGGTCGCGCCTGACGCTACAAGATGTGGACGTTTGTGAACGCGGCAAGCTTAGAGGACCAGCGCTGCACAGAAGAATGAAGAGAACAAAAAAATGATGTAAAAGATTGAGAATACGATCGGGCGATGCGGTTCGAGGAGGGAGAACAGATGAAGTTTGCGAAGGCGGTGTTTTGGACTGCGGGAATCTGGGGATTGCTGATCATTACGCCGTTGTATTTCATGTTTAGTTTGATTGGGAAGCAGGACCCGCCCGCGATTACGCATCCCGCGTTTTATTACGGGTTTGTGGGATGCGCGTTGGCTTGGCAGTTCGCATTCCTGTTGATCGCGCACGATCCGGTGCGGTTCCGGCCGATGATGGTGCCGGCGATGGTCGAGAAATTTACCTATGGAATGGCGGTGGTGGTGTTGGTGATGCAAGGAAGGACAAATCAACGGGATTTGATATTTGCGGCGACAGATTTGACGCTGGGGATATTGTTTATCGTTGCGTTCCGGAAGACAACTGGATCCGAAGCGGGTTACGCGACCGTGAATCGATGAAGGCCGCCGGGAGGGAATGATGGCTAGAAAGGGAAAGACGAATGAAGCGGAGTTGATTCTGAAACTGTACGACTTGCGTCGGGAGGCGGTCATGCGGCAGGCGCGGAGCTTTGTGGGGGGAACGTTTGCGCCAAAATCAGTGGAAGAATTTGTCGCGGCGATCAAGAAAGGCGGGCAAGAAACCGGGTATCTGCTGCAGGTGTATGGCTATTGGGACATGGTGTGTGCGTTCGTGAAGCACGGATTCTTGAGTGAGACCCTGGTATATGACACCTGCCAGGAAATGTATTTTCAGTACGCGAAGATTCAGCCATATCTCGCGGGATTTCGGAAGGAAATGGAACTGCCGGAATGGATGAAGAACCTGCAGGAAGTGATTGAAGGGTCGACGAAAGGGAGGAAGAGAGTGGGGCATATGAGGAAGAATTTGCAGCGGTTGCGCGAAGGCTAGGCAGACGACATGGAGTCCGGCCTGTCGATTAGGTCTCGGGTCTGGCCGATCGGAAACTCTAGTCGACGGTGGGCGGAGATCCTTCGGTGGGAAACGGCGACGTGCAAGGTGCCACGGATACTGGCGAGCAACGCAGGATTGTGGGAGTTCAGGAGCCGCGGGCGTCTGGCAATGCCAGGGAACTAGGGAAAAATGTACCGTCAGGCCAGACAACTTAAACCTCGAAATAAGCATATGGTAAAGTGAAACTGTGGGGAAAAGTTTCGATATCGGTTTGGAACGGCTGATAGCCGGGGGCGGCGAGGGGCAAGTGGCGGGCCGGACGCAGACCCCGAGCGGATCATTGGCAACTCGTGCCGCAAGTGCGCAGGCAGGAGCGCCTTTGCCACAGCGGGCGACGTTTTATCTGGAGACGTTTGGATGCCAGATGAATGAGCATGACTCGGAGAAAGTGGCCGGGGTGATGCTCGCGCGCGGATATAGACAGGTCGAGACGCCGGAAGCGGCAAAAGTAATTTTGTATAACACGTGTTCGATCCGCGAGAAGGCGGCGCAGAAAGTGTTTTCGCGGTTAGGGGAGTTGCGCCCTTTGGAAAGAGAAAGACAAGGCGCAGAAACCACGGTAGAACCCAGCGAGCATGCCGATGCCCCGGTAGGGCAGCATATCAGCTGGAATCAGAGGAAATTGGTGAACGCGGGAGGCGGGAAGATCATAGGAGTGTTGGGGTGCGTGGCACAGCAGGAGGGCGAGGAGATTTTTGAGCGGGCGCCGTGGGTGAGTTTGGTGTGCGGATCGGCGAGTTACCGAAAGCTGCCGCAGTTGATTGCGGAGTTAGAGGCGGGAAACCGGCGGGTGACCGGTCTCGATACCGACACCGAGGAGACCTTTGAGACGGAGATTACACGACGCGATAATCCGTTTCGCGCGTACCTCACGATCATCGAGGGGTGCGACAAGGCCTGCTCCTACTGCGTGGTGCCTTTCACGCGCGGGCCGGAGCGGAGCCGGGGAAGCGCCTCGATCCTCGAGGAGGTACGGCAACTGGCGGAGATGGGTTACAGCGAAGTGCAGTTGCTGGGGCAGACGGTGAATTCATACGCGGATCCGAGCGCGCGGAAGATGCGGTTTTCGGAATTGCTCGTGGCCGTAGCGGAAGTGACGGGAATCCGGCGCGTACGGTTTACGACGTCGCACCCGCGGGATTTTGGCAAGGATATCGTGGACGCGATTGATGCATACCCGGCGATCTGCGAGCACGTGCATCTACCGGTTCAGAGCGGCTCGGCGGCGGTGCTGCGGGCGATGGCGCGGACCTATTCACGCGAAGAATATCTCGAGAAGATTGCGCTGATGAAGGGTGCGAAGCGCGGCATCAGCATCACGACCGACATCATCGTGGGATTCCCGGGCGAGACTGAGAGGGATTTTGCGGACACGCTTTCGTTGATCGACGAGGTGCAGTACGACGGTGCGTTTTGCTTTAAGTACTCGCCGCGGCCGAATACGCCTTCGTTGACAATGGAGGACGCGCTGCCGGAAGAGGAAAAGTCGCGACGGCTGGCGATTTTGCTGGAGCGGCAGAGAGAAATTCAGCGGGCGCAGAATGAGAGGCTGATTGGCGAAGTCCTAGAGGTGCTGGTAGATGGAAAGTCGAAGAAGCCGGGACAATGGTCGGGGCATACTAGTTCGAATCGCGTGTTGAATTTCACTTCCCAGGCGGAAAACATTCTGGGAGACTACGTGCAGGTGAGGGTGACGGCGGCGACGCCGAATAGTTTAGTCGGGGAGATGGTTAGCGAGAGCAGGACTTTATAGCCGCGATCCCTCCACTCGGCGATGGGAGACGGCGGCACCGTTGCCAAGATCAAGTTTTCGAGAAGCGAGAAAGAGAACGGTTGGCAGCGAAGACAGGAGGGCGCGATGGAAGTGGAAATGAAGATACGCGGCCTGATGATGGATCCGGTGACGCAGATGCCGATCGTGGTCCTCAAGGATGTGCAGGGGCAGTCGGTGCTACCGATTTGGGTAGGCGCGTACGAGGCGAACGCGATCGCACTCGAGATTGAGAAAGTGGCAACGCCCCGGCCGATGACGCATGATTTGTTAAAAAACGTCCTGTTGGGTCTGGATGTACACGTGCAAAAGATTGTGGTGAATGATCTTCGCGACGATACGTTTTTTGCGTTGATCTGGGTAGAGCGGGACGGCGAACTGATGAGCATTGATTCGCGTCCGAGCGATGCGCTGGCATTGGCGCTGCGGGTGGATTGCCCGATTTTTGTGGATGAGACGGTGTTGAAGAATTCCAAGGTGGCCACCGCACTGGCGGAGCGAAATTCGAATGAGCAGCTGCGGAACTATCTCGAGGGGCTCAGTGACGAGGATTTGGGGCGGTACAAGATGTAGAAGAGGTCGGCCGCCCACCGTTGAATGGCACGGCAAAGAGTTTGAGAATGGCGTGGACTTGGGTCCACGCTGTTTTTTTTGGGGACAAAGCAACGCGGAGAGTTCGGCCGGAGCGGATGGCTGCTGGCCAGGGGTCCACCGACTGCGGCCAGCCAAAAAGCGCCGGCCGGTAAGGGCCTTGAGTCGCAAAACCCGCTCTCAAGTGAGCCCTACATGGCCGAAGGAGCAGGGCGGGCTAGATCGGTGTGGTTGATAGGGAGCGGCGGAGGAAGAGTTTGCCGCCGAGCCAGGATTGCGGGAGGGCGAAGACAATCAGAGCGATGGGGTACCAGTGCGGACCCAAATTGCTGTTCCAGGTAAAGAGGGCGCCGATGGAGGCGAGAACTAAGCCGATGGCGCCGCCGATCATAGCGTGGAGCATGGGTGAGTGTGGGGCCAGACGCGCGGTGAGATAGCTACCCATGACCCCAAACAAGACACGATAAGCGGTAGCGAGGAGGAACGGTTTACCGGTGGTGTATTGGCCGAGAGTGGGGAAGACGCCAAGAGCATGGAACAGAGCATCTGCGGCGATTGAGGCAAACAAGACGAAGAGAAAGCCGGCCACGAGCGACCAGATACTCCGGCCGAGAGAGCGCTGTTTTGGAGCGGTTTCGGTAGCGGTCATAGGGACTCGTCAAAATTCGGAATTCCAATCGGGTCGAGTTTGCAAATCGTACTACGAAGCGTCTGAAAGAGCGACAACGATGGGCGGCGGCGCGTCGGGGAACGCGGTTCGGCCCTAGAGAGCCTGTCAGGCTTCGCCCAGCACAAACATGAGTGCCTGGCGCACAAAATCCAACCTTGAACGCGGCACGCATGGCTCTACAGATGCGGGACCGGGATTCCCGAGACAGAAGGAAGATGACGGAGACGGCGGCGCCAAAAGGTGAGAAGGAGAATGCCGATGAGGATGAGAGAGGCGCTTAGTCCGATCCAGAGTCCGAGGGGACCCCAATGGTAGCGAAAGCAGAGCCACGCACCGAAGGGGAGTCCCATAAGCCAGTAGGCGCAGAAGTGGCAGACCATCGGCGTGCGCGTGTCGCCGGTCCCACGCAGGGCTCCGGTGGCGACGGTCTGAAGGCCGTCGAAAAGTTGGAACGCAGCGCCGGCGGCTAGCAGAACGACTGCGTTGTGGATGAGGACGGGATTGTTGGTGTAGATACGCGCGATCTGTTGGGGGAAGACGAGCAGGACGATACTCATGCAGAACATGAACAAGGCGCCCAGCAGGATGGCGGTGTTGCCCGCGTTGCGGGCTCCGAGCAGATCATGACGCCCAATAGCCTGGCCTACACGCACTGCTGCAGCCGAGGAGATGCCAAGGGGGATCATATAGGTGAAGGCGACGGTGTTTAGTGCGATCTGATGGCTGGCCAGCGGAATGGCGCCGAGGCGCGAGATGAGCGAGGCGACGGCGGCGAACACGCTAACTTCGGCGGTGAGTTGAATGGCGGCCGGAAGACCGAGCGAAATGAGACGACCGATGCGCGCGGGGTCGGGGCGTAGCGAAGCTTGCCGAAGACTGGTGTGATTGCGGGCATCGAACCAGAAAAGAAACGCGATCAGGACAGCAGCGAGATAGGCGCGAGAGATGGCCGTGGCAACGCCGGAGCCGACCACGCCGAGCGCAGGGAAGCCCCAATGGCCGAAAACGAGAAGATAGTTGCCGAGGAGATTGATGATGTTGGCGGAAATGAGCGCGATGGCGATCGGCCGCACGAGATTCATTCCCTGGAGGGTGCGGCGGAAGGTGAAGTAGAGGAGCAGGGGCAGCAAGCTGATAGTAAGCGTGTGCATATAGGGCGTGGCAAGGACAGCGATGTCCGGGGCCACGCCGAAGCTCGAAAAGAAGCGGGGGAGAAGGAAAGCAGGAATGAGAAGGATCGGTGCGAGAAAGAGGCTGAGATAAACCCCGTTCACGAGGGAGTGGTAGCAGTCATCACGCCGGCCGGCGCCAAAGGATTGCGAGACGAGCGTGTCGAGGCCGATCAGAAGGCCCTCGCCGAAGAAGACGAAGACGAGATAGAGGCCGGAGCTGATGCTCACGGCGGCAATAGATTGCGCGCTGTTGGGAAGACGACCGACCATCATGGTATCCACGATGGCCATGGAGATCCAACCGATTTCGGCTAGGACAAGCGGTAGTGCCAGCTCAAGCGTTGGTCGGAGCTCGGCGCGAACAGTGGACCAAGAGAGCATCTGATAGTTTAGCGGGGGCCAAGAGCGAAGGTAAAGAGAAAACGGCAATAGCAAGTTGCAGGTAGCTGAGCGACGAGAGCGACCGTCGAGACGACACAGATTCGTGTCGTCTTCGCAGTTTGCCCAAAGAGAGGAGATTTCGCAAAAAACAATCCCGAGCTTCCAGAGTTAAGAACTCGGAAGGCACAGATGAGCGGAAGTTCCATTGACGGCCGTTGTGGCGGTAGATAGGTTGGGAGAAGAGCGGATGTCCTCTAGATAGCTGGAAAATAGGGGCTTGCGCTCTCTCAGCAAGCGATCGGGGTATCGGGATGAATCCATTGGCAGAACAGACTCGACAGAAGCATTTCCGGGCGGGAGCGCGACTCAACTCCCGCGTCGAATTGACGGTGGAATGGCAAGAGAGCGGCCGGACGCTAAATGCCTCGGGATATACGGTGGATATTGGTCCGAAGGGCTGTTTGGCAATTGTGGAGCAAGGGCTTTTGGTGGGTCAGAAGCTGCGGCTGATTAATGGGACAAACGGACATGCGACGGCTGCGAGGGTGATTTGGAAAGGCCATGAGGGACGGAAGGGCTGGGAGCTAGGGCTGGAGTTGGAGGATGGGTTCGGGGATTTTTGGGGAATGGATTTTTAGGGAAGCAAAGCCAAACGCGAATTGGGAACAGTACGGCGCGAACGTGGTTTCGCGCCGTTGTTGTTTGTGGACAAAGCAACGAAGTTAGCACCGCTGATGAGGGGACCCGGATAGGGGAGGCATGGAGATTTCCACTGTGGGACATGGGAATTCTTACTTTTGGCTTGCGATTTGCATGGGTGGAACGTAGAGTGGGCCTATGGCTTGGGGCTCGCCTGCCAAGGTTCTCACAGGGAATTTTGTGGTCGATGTAGTGCCTCTTCTCGAGGAAAGGTGTGTGTGTACAATTTTTCGGGAAGGTAGGCGGGGCAAGACCGGCGCGTACATGCGGAGTCGAGTGGAGGCAGAGCGTAGATGACTGCCATTATTACGGTTGCGAATCAGAAAGGCGGCGTTGGAAAGACGACGACTGCGATCAACCTGTCCGCGGCCATTGCTGCGAAGGGCCGCCGGACGCTGCTGATTGATCTGGATCCGCAGGCAAACTCGACGATTGCGTTTTTTGACATGGGGGAAGTGAAATCGTCGATGTTCGACGTGCTAGGCGACGCCCGGATGCCACTGGTGGAAATGATAAAAACCACGAAGGATCCGATGCTGAGCGTGGGAGGCGGCCGGCTGGCTCTGGCCAAGCTCGAAACGGTGCTAGCGGGACAGTTTGACGCGCCGTATCGGTTGAAGGATGCTC
>Ga0126371_10001178_pt1 | contig 21971 bp, 30 predicted proteins | sample PanSoiMetaPlot_4_FD_110145 | JGI IMG/M metagenome (GOLD analysis project Ga0126371, IMG submission 110145) | Tropical forest soil microbial communities from Panama - MetaG Plot_4 | ecosystem: Environmental > Terrestrial > Soil > Tropical forest > Bulk soil | place: Panama | collected 2016-02-17 | reverse complement strand
CCGCAAAGCCAGCAGCGCTTTTCCTTGACGGACCGCACCCACTTGCGTGCGTCGGCGATGCGGAAGTCATAGTCCTGCGTCTCGGGATTGACGTCGACGAACCAGGGCACTGGATAACCACGTCTTATAGGCAATGAGAGCATGCGCCGCGGGATCGCGGGCAGCTCGGGGCGATAGTGGTTCATTGTTTTCCTTCCTTGAATTCTTGGGCCGCCAGGGCGATCGCTGTCTCAGCCAGGCTTTCCAGCGCGTTGGCCAGTTTGGTCTGCGCCTGGACGAAGGCGCGCAGCAGCTAGGTGGCTTCGTCGGAGAGCTGGATCGACCAGAGGCGCCCGTCGCCGGTGATAGTTCCCAGGTTCATTTCTGCTGCCCTTGCCTTGCACTGCCTCGCCGCGACCTACCGTAGCTTGCCTGGCCTCACGCCACCGTGCCGGGCCCCGCCAAACTCGTTAAATTAAACCTGCCCTCGCCACGCCTTACCGGGCTGCGCCTAACCAAGCATTGCGAGGCCACACCAAGCCCATGCCGTGCCAGGCTCAGAATCAATCTCACCACTGCCCTTGCCACGCACAGCCTATGCGGAGCCAAGCCAGACCGAACCATGCCGGGCTATGCCGCGCTACGCCGGGCCAGGCCCTGCCGGGAAGGTTGATTTCTTTTTCTTCAATTCATCAAGTTGGGCCGCGTATTCATCCTGGCGCTTCAGAAGTTTCTCGATAACTTCTTCTTGCCGGTCTTGTCGAGCGTGAAGACCACGAATCATGTGATAGACGATTTTGAAGCCAACGATCTGACGGGCGTGGAGTAATTGCTCGCTTGCCGTAAGCTCATCAAAACGGATATTTTCAACGTCCAATAATCCCCGTGACATTTGCCGTTTGGCTTTGCCACGACGATGTTCGGCAAGCACGAGTTGCTCCGAAGCGGACGCCATTCGAAAACCGGTCCTGCGAATATTCCGTAATTCGCGCTGATAGCTTTTCAGCAATTGGAGATTAGCCAGGCGAACGATAGCACAGAGACGGAAACGGTCAAGGGGATGATCGGGATCAACACCATCATTCATGACCTCGAGCAAACTCTCGTACCGAAAGATCGTCCCAGGTTCCGACTGAGCAACGTGATTGATTAAGACTTCTTGATGTGAACGCCCATCAGCGCGCCGAATTTCAAATCGTTCGTCCATTGAGCTACCCTCGCCAGGCCAGATGACACCTTGTCCTGCCGGGCACTACCTGGCTAAGCCTTGTCAGACCGAGCTCAAGCCAAGCCGGACCCGACCTTGCTATGCCTTGCCCCACCACGAAAATTGAAATCTCATTTCCTGCCCTTGCCGAGCCACGCATCGCCAAACCTGACCTTGCCAGACCGAGCCGCGCATCACCAGGACATGCCTTACCCGGCCAAGCTTCGCCACTCCGGGCCACTCCAGGCTTAGCCCCGCCGCGTTAAGCTGCCTTTGAAACTGCTTTGGCAAGCAGACCATTGAATCGGCCATAGCCATTGCGCCGATTATCGCCGAGTCCCTCGACCTGGCCAGCGAGCTTGACGATACGTTCCAATTCGTCATAATTCAGACCAGCGTCATCGATATATATACCAGCTACTGTGAGCTTCCAAGGCAGGAAAGAAGGGCGCACCCGCATAGTCCGCTTGCCTGCGATAACAACCGAGAGCCGCGAGGCATAACGCGAATTCGCATACAAAGCTTCAAGATCTTTCGGCCCATCGTATTCAAGCGGCACATCAAGTTCAGTGAAACTGAGAGCACGTTCTACCTGTCGTCCGAGTCGTGAAATCTTGGCCGTCTCAATGAGGCACTTACGTACGTTGGCTGTAGGTAGTACGATTTGCTTGCCTCTTAAATAGAGGCCACCGAACCATTCCAGCCGCGCAATCGCCTTACGGTCTTCGCTCGTTTTCTTACGCTTACTGGTAATGGCCTGGATTTCACGCACGATCTCATTCTCCGGATCGCAGAGTTGAGGATTGTGCATGAGCAGTGGCGTTGCGCCTTCGATTTTGATTAAAATATCCATGAATTATCTCCTCAGAATTTATGCGGACCGGGAAGTGTGGCGCTTTCCGGCCCGTCCTTCATGTCGCACCCTTCTTCGCAGCATTCAACTCAACTTTGACCGGCGCAAAATGTCGCGTCGTCTTGCCGTTCTGTTTGCTGGGCCAGATCGCGGGCAGGTTCAGGCACGCCAGGCGGTGAATGTCGGCCGGCAGAAAATAGACGTTGCGCCCCTGGCGGATCTCTCTGATCCGGACCCGCCGTCTCAACATGTCGAACGACGATTCGGACATATCCAGCTCCCGGGCGGCGTTGCGGCGCGAATAGCGTTCCGGCATGGCGGCTCTCCCCGAAAATGAAAAGAGGTGTCCTTGAGTCTGCGCGAGCGCAAACGAGCTTTGGTCCGGATCTATTGGGTATCAGGGAGGCTGATCTAGCTTACTTGGGGGGGGGGTAGCGGTGTAGCCTTCGAGCGCCGCACGCAGCAGGCGCCGCGTGATCTGCGAAACGCTACGTTCCTCCCGGCGGCTCGCTTCCCGCAGCAGATCGAGAAGCTCGGGATCCAGGACAAGGGTCACGGTTTTAGTACGCTTAAGCTTGTGCAAGGTATGAAGCATTAGTCATAGCTACGCTTCTCATAAACAAGCTGTCAACTAAAAATTTTAACTATTTTTATGATGTAGTGGAGGCTAATAACTTCACGGGTTTACAGGCAGCAACTACTTGACTATGCTGAATATCCTAGCTAAGCTCAATATTGGAGGTAGGAAACTGCTATGACCATGACCTTGAACTTGAGAGACGTCGATCGCGAGCTGGTAAAACGCGCCAAGCGCGCGGCGATTGACCGCGATATCACTTTGAAGCAGTTCATCCTGGACGCTATGGCCCGGGCCTTGTCGCCAGATTCGGAGCGAAAGGAAAAATCCAGATGAGCGAGACGGTGATCGTGGCATTGATCAGCACCAGCGGCAGCGTGCTGGTGGCCATCACCGCGCTGTTGTTGAACTATTACGGGTTTCAGCTTATCAGTAGGCGCATCGACTCGTTGGAACGGCGCCTCGAGCTGCTCGAAGCCAAAGTCGAGGTCCTGGCAGGCAGAATCGCCGACCTGGATAAGCGGCTTACGCTGCTCGAACGAGGCCGCGGCCTGGTGCATTCGGTAGGAGAGAACTAATGCCTAAAAAGCAACAACGCGGTGTTTTCGAGCACCCGAAGGGTTCCGGCGTCTACTGGATCAACTATTATGATGCCAACGGCCATCGCCACCGCGAAAGCATCGGCAGCTTCAGCCTGGCCTGCGATACTTACTACGAACGCAAACACGCTATCCGCGAAGGCCGCTTCCGGCCGCCCACGCGGGTCACCGGCATCAGCTTCAAGGCGCTGCTCGAAGCGGCCGCCGTCGGACGGCGCCATAACCTTGAGCCGCGCACCCAGGAAGAGTATCGCTACATGTCGGGACGCTTGTTGAAATGGTTTGGAAACATGTCGGCCGCCAAAATCACCGCAGGCATGATTACCAGATGTCTGGGCGAAGTGATCGATGAAGGCTATGCCGGCACGACGGCCAATCGCTACCAGGCTCTGCTAAGCGGGATCTTCAAGTGGGGCATCGAGAACCAGAGGCTGGAACATAACCCGGCGCGCGATGTCAAGCGCTTCCGTGAGCCCGATATGCGGGTGCGGTTCCTCGACGCCGGCGAAGAGGCGTCGTTGCGCCGGGTCATCCGCCAGGACTTCCCCGATCGCGAGGCCGAACTTGATCTGGCTTTGCATACCGGGGCGCGCCGCCTCGAGCTTCATACCCTGCGCTGGGACCAGGTGGATCTCGACCGCCGCCAGTTGACCATCATCGGCAAGGCGCATTCCAACAGCCGCCGCAGCCGGATCCGCCACGTGCCTATCAACCCAGTGGCGGCCCAGGCCTTGATCGAATTATACGAACGCTCGGAAGGTTCTGAATTCGTGCTGCCGCGGCGGGCTAACCAGGGCTTTGCGCGCGGAAAGCGCGATCGCCGCCGCTGGTTCGAACAATCGATCGCCAAGGCGGGCATTATCAATTTCCATTTCCATGACCTACGCCATACATTCGCTTCGAGGCTGCGCATGGCAGGCGTGGCGCTCGAGGACATCATGGAATTTCTCGGGCATACCACAATTGCCATGGTGCTGCGCTACGCGCACCTGACTCCGGGCCACCAGCAGGCCAACATCAATAAGCTGGCAAGGAAGTATCCCAAGACTGGCCGCCAACAGCGAAAAGAAAGCGAAACAATAGCGAATGGTCCGGTCCTGATCGGGCAAAAATCAACAGCCATCAGAACAGCCACCTCGCCGGAGCGGCAACAAACAAGTCTTTTAAAAACCTATGGTTAGCTAAACTGCGCACCAAACTTCGAATTTGGGCCCCAAATGTAGTGGTTAATAGCGGCAGCTAGTGGAAACGAGCTCTGTCTATAGTTTACAGGCGTGGCGAGCAGTGGAAGCTTGCGGAACCACAGCCACTAAAACAGCCACTTCGGCTTTTTATAGCCACCAGAACAGCCACCAGAAAGCGAAAGAAAGGTGAAAGCACCCGGATCAGGTTCAAGTCTTCAGGCGGGATGGTCGATAGGGCCAGACGGAGGTAGTTCTAATGACAGATTCCAAAAAGAAAATCGCCGCGATCATATTCGTAGGCATACTTGTCCTGATACCACTCGGCCTTAGCTGGCAGAGCGCACATCCGGTAACCGCCACCGTAGGACCGAAACCACAAGCAGCCGGCGTATCGCAAACATCACCATCGCCCAGCGCTCCAAAGCCGGCACTCCTTAACCGTGCTGACTTTATCAAAGGCGCTGAAAACGTATGCGAGCAATTCACTGAGCGAAATAATTCGCTTCAAGTTAAATGGGAGAGCGAGAACGCATTCGAGGTCCCAATCAAGCATCCCATCGAAAACCAAGTTATCCAGATCGCCCATATAGGTCTCACTTATCGGGCGGGCTCTGACGGAATTCTGATGCGGGCGGATTGTAAGGTGGCAAAACTCGCTGACACACCGCCTGACAAGGATTTCATCATGGAGAAATGGAGCGCGACAGCGCAATAGGTTTCATTCCTCATTCCGGTCGCCGAGGTGGCCGGCCGCTTTATCAATGGCGTAAAGGGCCGCGCCGCTGACCGCCAGGAACTCGCCGACGTGCGAGAGCTCGGGCAGCTGGTGATCGTGCACCAGGTCCACCGAGACCCACACGATTACCGCCACGACCAGCAGCGCCATCCCGATCCGCGTGAAGCGGGCCCGCGGCGAGAGGAATGATTCCCAGAGCGGGTGCATATCACTGCAACGTGATGTCCACCAGAACGTTGCTATTCGTCATGCCCGCGAAGCCAACGCTAGCGCAGTCCGAAACGACTTTTGTCTTCGCCGCATTAAGATTTGCGGCAGGGGTCAGGGTCGCATCGTACACGAAGGTACCCGCGAAATCGACGCCGGGATTAACGCCGTCACCCACGATGCATTGATAGGAGATCGTGAACTGGGTCGCATTGCCCGCAATGATGTCGAAGCGAGTAACGCAGACAAAAGCGCGAGCAGCAGCCATTCGTGATTACCTCCTCAAGCAAACTCCCACACGCGGACGATGCCCGGCGCACCGGTGCCGCCATTGACCGCGCTCAGCGCGCCCCCGCCCACATTCAGACCCCCTTCGCCGCCACAACCGGGCGCAGTCGGCGTGATACCGGCGTGCGTCGTCGAACTCGACCATTCGGAAGCGATTCCGCCGCCCCAAATCCCCGAGCCGCCGCCGCCAGTGCAGGCAAAGGTTCCGCTGATGACCAGACCCTGCAAACCCATCTGGCCCGGCACGGTGAAATCACCGGTTCCGGCCACGCCGCCGGCACCGCCTGCCGCATTGATCGTGGTCGTTCCCGCAGTCGTCCCCGCGCCCCCGCCGCTGCCGCCTTTAGCAGTCATGGCGCTGCCGAATGTCGTATCATTGCCGGGACTGCCCACAGCGCCGGCAGCGCCCCCGCCGCCCCCAGCACCGATGGTAACCGTATAATTCGCGGCCAATGAGGTCAGAAAAGACGCCGAATAAGAGCCGGCACCGCCGCCACCGCCGACTGAGGCATTGGCAGATGTTGCTTTGGCTCCTCCACCGCCGCCGCCGCCGCCGATGCATTCTGCATAAACGGCACGAGCTCCGGCAGTCGGCGTATAAGTACCGCTTGCCGTGATCATAAAGACACGGATCAGCCGATAGCCTGAAGTGCCCGATGTCAGGAAGGGGCCCAGCCGCAGAATGTTGCCGTTCTCATCGATCGCCTCGAGCTGCAGATCCGTCAACGAATAGAACAACTCGCAGGTGGTGGCAGGCGGCGCCGAGGGCGTGGCAATCTTAGCGAGACGAAGGCGCGACATTCAGATCACCTCCAACAGCGTGTGGCCGGTCGTGGCCGAGAGATCCACCAGCAGGCCACTCGGAATCGAAAGCTCGCCGGCGATATGAGCCTTGCCATCAAGCGGGGCCACCAGATTTACCATTAGCGTATAGGGAAACCACATCGCCGGAATCGTCGGGTCCGTCGGAAAGTCCTGGACGTTGAGAAGGCTCATCAGTGTGTTAATCCGAAGGCCCGGACGGTGCCGGACGAGATGTTACCGGAGCTAATGTAGATGCGGAAGGCGTTCACCGCCGCAACGCTCATATATTGAGCGCCGAGCACCAATCCCATAAACTGCCCCGCTCCAGTGTTGTAAGTATCTGCCTCACCATGGAGAAGCTTATAACTAGCGGTGCTGCCTGGGTTGTAAAGCTTGTAACTCCCGACCAGACCGCCATAAGCCACGTTGTTCGACATAGGCCGACTGCCGATGCCGTTACCGTTCAAAGTTATGTAGGCCTGATTGGCATATCCGTCCTGCGCCTGGCCATTGTTCACCCAGATAGTCGATTGCCAGGAATAGATGCTGGAGCCGTCGTAGCTGGACCCGCCGTTCGTGGAAAATTGCAGCAGAACATTGGTGTTGGTTGTTACCGGGATAAGGTTGACGATCTCTATCTGGTAAAGGTCGTAGGTGCTGCTGTACCAAGCGGTAAAATCAAGCTCGGCGGAATTGCTCGCGCTATGCTCTTCCAGCAAAACCAATGCTGCAGCAGCGCCACCTCCACCGCTCGGTGGCGTCACGTCAACCCATGCGGCGGCGTTATCCCAAAATATTTTTCCCGTGTCAGTGGCGAAATATAATCGGCCCGCGATCCCCGCTGCTGGCCTGCTAGCAGCTACCCCAGAACCGATTGCCTGCGCTAGCGTACTCAATTGGACACCTCTATTACGTTAGTTGGGAACACCGCAGACCGTCACAATATCACCGCCCGCAAAGATGATATTCCCTGCGCCGTCCGTCAGCGATTCGCTGTGGGTCGAGCTGGAGATCCCGGAGGGAAGATCAGCCAGGGTCAGAGCGCGGAAGGCCGGCGCAGCCGCGGATCCCAATGACGGGCCCGCCCAGACCGTGTTTGGAGCTTCTGCATTGCTCGTCACCGCGAGCGTCCCGAAGCCGGTAATCGGCGAACCTGCGACCGCGAATTCGGAAGGCATGATAAGCGCGACGCTGGTCACCGTGCCGCCACCGCCGCCGCTTCCGCCGCCAGTGGCCATGCCACGCTCGGTGTAATAGTTCACGCCATCGGTGGCGATCATTGCGCCCTGGCCATGCCCGACGGACAAGCTTCCCGACGCGCCGTCCATCAATAAGCCATTGGGCGAGACCGACAGCGTGCCGGGTGTCGGATTGTCCACATAGACGACAAAATTTGGCGAGGGCGGAGGATTGGGTAGGGTGAAAGTGATCGACCCGGAAGATATCGTCACCAGGAGTTTGCCGTTGTCGGCGGCGGTGACCGCATAGTTGGCGGAGAGCAGCGAGACGCCGCCAACGTTGGGCACGTTGGCTGAAATATCGCGGACCTGCAGAATCGGGTTATTCGGATCCGGATAAGGCGCGCCTGCCAGGAAGGCAACATTGACCGCTCCCGCGGGCGCGGCCGGCGTCGTCTGATTCAAATGAGCTTCGGTTGGAGTTTGGCCAAGAACCGGCATGGAATTAATTTACGTAGACATCGCCGCTGACCACGCTGGCCGCCGGTGCGCCGCCCGAAATCGGCAAGGTAGCCGTGGCTTTGAAGCCCCGGCCTACCGTGGCTGACATCTGGTAGATATTCACCGTCAGCGTGGTTTGCGCGGCACCGAAATCGACTGTTTGTTGGGTGGCGGTGTAAACCGCCGTGGCGACGTTCGTCGAAATCGTGCGCTTCACCGTCGTGCCGGACATCACATCGACCTGGTACGCTTCCGTCTGCTCATTGAGCGGGCCATTCAGGCCGTCAATGAGGCTATCAGCGCCAGTGCCGTAGAATCCGCCGGCACGCGTGCGGCGCCTCCAGGTGATCGTCCAATTGTTCGAAGTATCAAGTGTGCCACCGATATCCACTACGCTGTAAGGTTTCAGATCATTGCCGGCCAGGGTCAAGTCAACGTCCGTTGCCGAGGCAACGTTTCCGCCGCTGGTCACGCCGCGGTAATACCAGAGTTGGCCGATATGGCTGACGGGCTCAGCCTGGTGTAGCAAGCCGCCTGCAAGAGGAGCAAAGGCCACCTCGCCGGCGGCGTGCGTACCGCAGAAATTGTCGGTACCGCGGCGGCCGCGCAGCAGCCTTGAAATCGTGAAGCTGCCGCCGCCATTATCAGTGCAATTCACGAACTGCAGAATTTCCTGGCCAACAATGAGGCCATTGGCTCCCGCGAGCACTGCGGCGTCCGTACTGCCGGCAAGCGTTCCGTTCGCCATCTGGATCGTCAGCGTATTGGCCGTATCCCAGGCCCAAGGTGATACCGGTGCCGCTAAGGCAGCCGTCGGATAGCCGAAGCTCGCCGCCAGTTTCACACCGCCGATGGCGGCGAAGCTCGCATCATCATGAGATTCATAAAGCGTGGCGCCGGCCCAGTTCGAAGTGCCTGAAGAAAACACGGCATAGAATCCCGAACTTCCCGGCTTGGCGTCTGCATCCTGCAGATAGGGAATATCGAGCAGCCAGAGCATGGTGGGCGCCAGCGCCGGCGGCCCCACCCCGGTCGCGCCCGAGCCGGTGCTGACGCCGCCGCCGGGATCCGTGGCCATCATACCGCTGCCCGAGCTCGCGCTGCCGGCGATGATCGAGTTATAATTCCGGTAATCTTCGAGTACCCCTTCGAGCGCCGCTGTCAGGTTCTGTCCGATCTGTACTGATAGCAGGCGCATGTTGAAAGTCTTGCCTTCATAAACAAACTTCACCGTATCGCAGGGATCGAGCAGCGCCCAGGAACCGCGCCACAGGTTCATCTTGTAACTGAGCCGGTTGCACCACTTCGAGTAGAGATCGGCTTCGGCAACCTGGCGGGCCTCATCCGGTAGGAGGGTAAAGGGCAGCGATAGAATGTTCTGGTTCCGGGTCGCCACCGTAAGGATGCGCGGGTTGCGCTGCTTGATCTGTTTTCCCTGCTGATAATTCACCAGGGCGTCGTTGTAGAAAACCGTGGTCGAAACCGGCAGATCTTCGGCCTGAGACTGCTGCTCGATGAGTTTGGCGTTGTCTTCGATCAGACCGAGATCGCCTTCGGCAATAGTCAGCGGTGAAGGAAGCATGCCGCGCGGCACAAAGCGCACTTTGCCGCCGGTTTCGCAGGCGTCGATGAAGTAAGCCCGCATGATTTCCTGCAGGCATTCCGCGGCGGTGGTGGGCCGCTCCACCACATAACCGCGAAGCTGCTCTACGGGCTGCACATTGGCGCCAGTTATCAGTGAAACATCGACTTCACTGCAAGTAAGCCCGGCACGCACACAAAGGTCGGTGATCGCCTGGGCCAGGGTCGCCGGCTGGCAACCTGAGACAACGGTGCCTTGGAACGCCCACAGCCAGAGAACCGCATTGCCATTTGCATATGCGACGCCCGTATAACTGAATGAAACCGATTGCGTACCGGGACCGGCTGAACTTTCGAGAACAGAATGAATGACAGCCCCGACACCACTGGAATAGGTGCCTGAAGAACGCAATGCATAATCGGGAGCGTTGGGCGTTATGGTCGGCGAGGAACCAAGAACGCCGGTGACCATCAACAAGACATCCGTAGCTGTGGTGGTGAGATTGACAGTGCAGGTTCCCGATGGGTTGAAATTCGATGCCGTGGCCACACCATCCACCGGACCCAGGCCGACATATTCGGCAACATGGACCATGTAGCCCAGGATATTGCCGGAATTCGAAGAAAGACCGACCGTAACGGTGACGTGGCCGCCGACCGTAACCGTGGCGGTAAAGGGCTGGCAATGGCTGTATTGATTCCCGGGCAGTCCCGAATAAGCAAGCGAATAGGTATCGCCGAGCGAATCGCTGACGGTCGCAGTGACGTCTACCGGCGCGCCATCCGTAATGACCATGACCAGAATCGTGTTGCCCGCGGTCGCGGGATTGGGAAGGCTGACCGTTGCGGTAGCAGTAACAGTATTAGGCGATCCACCGGTAAATGCCGATTGGACATAATTCGGTTCGGCGCCGGTGGCGGTCTTGAAACTCGCCGCCACCACGATGTAGCCGCTGGCGGCGTCCTGGGTAAAGGTCGGAACCTGGGTGCCGGCGCCGAAATAATGCGCCGCGCCTTGAGTGCCGCTCGTCGGGCTCGCCAGCAAGGGATCGAGGGACCAGGGCGAAGAGACCGTCGTGACATTTTTCGCGGTGCCGCAGGCCGCGACGAAGAAATCGCTGGCACCGCTGGCCGCGACCGTCGGACCCGTGCAGCTCGTCACCGCAGTAGTGGTTCCTTGCTGTTCGGCGTCGTCCAGCAGGATCGGCTGGCCGCCGGCACTGATCTCATAAATCCAGATACCGGGACTGTAACCGCCCGGCGTGATGACAATCGAATTCGCACCTGCCGCCGGGCTGAGGCAATACCAGATGTCGCCGGTTCCGACAATGCCGGTCGTGGCCGGATACAGGGCGCGAGTGAATTTATCGTTGGCCGAATCGGTAATCCCTGCGAGCTGGCCGCCGGTAAAATCGCTGGCGAGCACAACCAGCAGGGCATTGCCGGCGGCGACGGCCGGAATGGAAATCGTCTGGACGCCGGTACCGATATTCGCCTTCGTCGTCAGATGGACGATAGAGAAGGCCATATTTCAGCCGCAAGGATTTGTAGAGCAGAAGGTCACTTCGGCGCGCAGGTTTGGGACCCGGTTGCCGAAATTGGCGAGAGGCATGAGCTCCCAGACGCCGTAAGCGAGGCCCCGGAAGCCCGGCGTGCGAGCGATGCCCTCCACGGACTGAATGATCGGATCCGGCTGCTGGATCTGGTCGCCAGGATAGAGAGTGGGCGTCTGATAGTAGGCCGTGGTCGTTTCCCAGTGGAGCGGGCTCGACGGTGGTCGGTCGTTCAAGGAAGGATTAACGCAGACATACACCGTGCCAGCCTGCGCCACTTCGCTGGTCAGGCCGGGATAGACAACCTCGTTTCCCGGCTGGTACTGCACCGTGTGATCCCAATAGCTGTAGGGCGCGATTTCCCAATAGAGCGCGTTGCCGTTCGGCACGATGTTGGTGTTGGCCAGGATGCAGCGATAAATCTGCGTGCTGCGGCCGCCGATACCTGGGTAAAACGTATAGGTGACCAGGTCGTCTTCCACGTAAGGCGTGGTCGCGTTCCAGACGCTGACCGTGCCGAAGTCGTTGCCGCCCTTGTAAATCAGTTTGGAATCGGCCCAGACGCGATCGATAATCGCCGGACCCTCGCAGAACGCCACTGCGAAGCCTGCCATGTAGACGTACACGGCGCCCTGATTGCCGCCGCCCTTGCCGGTCGAGGCCGGCATGGACTTCTGGTAGATGATTCCCGGGGACCAGATCACCTGGCCGGCGAAGCGCGACATGCCGTAACCGAAGGGAATGGGCGCGCCGTCGGCCGAGCTCGACACCTGGAGATCCTGTAAAGGCGCGATGCCCGGGATCTTGGGCGGGATCAGAGCGGCACCCACCGCCAGGCCGATGCTGGCGCCCTCGATCAGCGGGACCAGCCAGGGATGCAGAGCGGCGGTGGCGCCGCCGGTCAGCACGTCGGCGGTAATCATGCCGGCGGTTGCGGCTGCGCCCAGCGCGATTTTAGCCATATTTCTTACCCATAGGATCGTACTGTCCCGGGAGTGATCGTTGATCCTGGGCCATCCTGGCGCAAAGGAAAGCTAATCATGGAGGCCTGGAAAGGCGAAAACGCCGGCGATGCGGTGAATCCAGTGCTGATCGAGCCGATGCTCGACGACTTTGCCGACCGGCGAATAAGCGTGAATGATGCCGGGCTCGCGATACAGCCAGGTGACGATCGCGGTATGGCAGGGCACGGAAGGCAGCCGGATCGTGACGACGTCACCGGGCTGGAGTTCCTGCCGCACCTTCGTCAGGCTGTCGCGCATAGTCGGAACCATCCGCACATCGAGGCGGCGGATGCATTCGGAATGCACGAACGCATTCACCGGCTGCGAAGGATAATTCGTATACTGCGCCCGCAGGATGGGCTCGCCGGCAACATCGACCAGGGCCAGGTCCTCGGCCACTGCCAGCACCAGGCCGACACAGTCCAAGGCGTCCGTGCGCCCCTGGTGGCGGATCGGCCGGCCCAAATATTTGCGCGCGGCAGCCACGACCTCAGCCGGCGTCATGTGCTGCTCGGGTAATCGAGCAGTTGATCCATGCCCGGAATAAACGGCTCGCCGCGGAAATTGGCGATATTGCTGAATTTGTTCTGGCAGTTGTCGATGGTGCGGTTGCAGCCGGGCTCGATGGTAAAGCTGTCGCCAGCCGAGGGCAGGGAAGGGAAATCGAGAAAGAACTCGAGTATCGCGCCGTCCCAGGCCTTGATCTCAAAACTGCCGCCTGCCAGACTGCCGGAAGTAAAGGTCAGGAAGCCATCGTTAAACCAACCTGCCGAGGAGGATCCCGTCGATCCGCCCTGGCCGGTGAGCCCTGCCGCTGGCGTCAGCGTGCGCAGGTCTGTAACACTCGCTACCGAGCCCGTCTGGCGGACCGTGCTCACATCAAATTTGCAGAGATAATGCGACTGCATATCGATGCCGTTGACGCCGCTGCCGAAGGTAGCGCGGCATACCGGGCCGTAGGTCGCGCCGATCCGCGCCTTGAGCTTCGAAGCCAGGCCGCGGACCTCGGCGGTGAACAGGTTGTTCTTGATCCGCACCATGCCCAGCGTTCCGCGGCGCAGCAGTACGTCGCCCATCGTCAAGTCAGCCCAGTTCACCAAGCGGATCCAGATACTGCTGTTATCGAACTTGCCGGCGCGGATATCGGCTTCCAGGATCGAATTCGATTCGATGAACCCGAGCGCCTCGGAATTGTCCACCGAAAGATCCGACTTGGCTGAGGTCGCGGAAGCTGTGAAGCCGCTTTCCGCCAGATAGATGCTCGGGCCGTCGCCGTCGCCGGCGTCGTAAGTGATATCAATGTCGTGAGTGGTGAAACCCAAAATGGTTCCATCGACGCGCTTGAGCTTCCAGAGATAAGCAAGGCTTGTGGTGTAGCTCCCGAGATGCGACTGCATCGCGCTCGAGGCCGTTTTCACAAGCCATCCCTGTGCGATTCCAGACCGTCTAGAAAACAGCCCAAGGCACTCTCTCCCGCAGTTCCGGTGGCCTGGAGCACCGCAGCCAGCGCAGCCAGCAGCCTGTTGATCAGCTTGTCGTGATCATCCGTATAGAGAACCTCTACCAGCCGATCGCCAATAAGCTTCATAAGCGCACCTCGACCAGCGTGATCGAATTCCAGCTCACGATCGGCATCCCGGCAGACACATCCGATTCATCAATCTGCATGTCAAAGTCGTCGGTATCGAAGCGCACGGGATAGTGGTACTCGAAGTCCGCGGTGATGGCCGCACCTGATGCCGGCGCAGCGGTGAATGTCACCAGACCCGTAGTCGCATCCACGGTCCAGCCGGACGCCGTAACGCCGCCGACGTAAACGTGCACGGTCTGCGGGAGCACGTTGCCCTGAAAATCGGTGGCCGGCGGCGCGATCGGCTTGCTGATGGTACGAACGTAAGTGCGGGATCCGGCTGCGTAGGTACGCGCCAGTTGAAAGACTTTATTGCTGCCGTCGCCGGTGCCGATAGGCTGCGCGGTGGCGGAAAAATCCTTGTGATCTTTCAGACGGAACGGGTCCCAACGGCCGCCTACCACCAGAAAGAACGCTTCCAGCAAATTGACGAAGCCCTGGCGGTTGCCGGCGAAAGTCGCGGGCGTGGTAAGCGAAACCGTCCATTTGCCGCGTGCGTTCTGCCAGTTACGGTTGCGCTGCTCGTAGCCGCTGAAACCTTCGTTGATACTGGTGGAGAAACGCGGGCCGCCGACGGCCCGGTAGGAAATGCTGGTGGGAAACTCGGTCTCAAAAAACGGCATATCAACGGTTGCGGGAATAAGCGCTGGCCATCTGGTTCTGCATCAGCGCCATGATCTGCGAGCTTGAGCGCCGGAAGCTGTCATAATCCTGCACACCATTGACATGGAAGTTGACCACCGTCTGGTGCGGTGCGCCTCCCGCCAGCGTGGGCCGCACCTCGCCGGCCTGGTGAGGCACAAAGAATTCCGGATGCCGCTCACCGACTACGTACGCCTTCCCGGGCGTCACATCACCGCCGTGCTGCAGGAACCCGCCGAAGATCTTGCCGATAAATCCGGCAGCGCCCGAAGCCGCACCGGTAGCGGTGTTCGGCCCAGGGGTCGGCTTGGTGGATGGTATGAGCGAAGCCGCCAATTTGGCAAAAATCGCCTGAATACCGGACTGCAGGACTTCCTGCTCGAGGCCCCGAAACAGCGAACGGAAGTTGGTGCGGCCGGTAACCACCATGCTCGCAAGCTCCTGCGAAACATTGCCAGTAAAGTTCCGGAAAGATTCAATCAGTTTGCCACTAGTATTGGCCCCGTCTTCGCTGACTTCTCGGAAAAATCTATCAAAAGCTCCGCGAAGGGGACTAACGGCGTTGGGGTCGATTTTCATGATCTGGTTCATTTCAAAATTCAGGTTTTGAATGGGCAGGATCGCCCTGTCCGCGGAAGCAGCCATTTGGCCGAAGGGATCGAGGCCTCCGGGTGGGCCTTTAGCAATCTCACCGGCGTGAAGCTCGTGGATCTGTTCCATCAGTTGGCGAGCCGACGGCGGGATATCACGCCATTCGCCGGTAGGCATCTGGACCTGGCCGGCATGCAGCGCTTCGTTAAGCTGCTCTTGGAAGGAAATCACTTTGGGAAATTTCTCGCTGGCGGTCGTCAACCCGGCGTTGTATTCCTCCCAGAAATCATGAGAAGCCTTCGCGGCGCGTTCAAGTGCGGTCTGATGTTCTTTGGTGGCACCTGTCAGCTTATTCGTCTGGTCGGTATCGGCAGAGAGTGCCCTGGCATCCGCCATCGCCGAAGCCACGGAATCGTTCAGCGCTTTGGTGATGCCCTGCCGCTGTTTCAGGAAATCCGCCATCGCTTCCGTGGCACCCACGGTTCCGGGATGGATTGCCAGCTTTCCGAAATCGAGAAGTTCCTGGCCGAGACCATGCACGACCGGCCGCCAGGCATTCATGCCAGCCACGGCGCCGGCGATGTCCGGGATCAGCTTGCTGCCGATCGAGAGCGACACGCCGTCAAGTTCGGCCTTCAGCTGGTTCATCTGGATGACCATCGCATGGGCCTTCTCGGCGTCCATGTTCAGGCCTAATTGCTTAGCCAATGCCGCGCCATGATCGGCGCTGGTAGCAAACTTCTCGAGGGCTTCGCTATTGGAAATCCAACCCTTGCCCAGTAGCGCAGTCAACGCCAGATTGCGCTGACCGATATCGTTCATATCGAAAATGCGCTTCAGAACGATCTGCAGCCTGTCGTCCATCGGCTTCAGGCCTAATTCAGCGACGCCCTTGGCCCCACCCTGAATGCCAACGAGAATCCTGTTCGCTTTATCGCCTGCAAGCTGAGTTTTAGTAAGGTTAGCTTCCGCTCGCACCAGGCTGGCCGCGAGCCCCTCGAAGCTCCCACCGGTCACCTTGGTAACTGCCATCAGACCTTCGAGCGTATTCGTAGCCAGACCAGTTTTCTGGTGCATTTCGTAGATCTGATTACCAACCTCGGCGGCATGGATCGCCGACGCTATCAGAGCACCACCCATGCCCACAAGACCTGCCACCGCGCCAGCCGCTGCCGCGCCCATGGCACCAGTACTTACCCGGGCGGCGCTGGCGGATTCCCCCACCTTGGCGAAGGTTTCTGAGATCTTCGCCCCGAGCTCGCCGAAGGGAGCCAAGGCAGACGAGACGATGCCGCCCAGGTGGGAGAACGATTCTTCGATCTCCCTCCCCGCAGCTTTTGCCTCGCGCGAGGCTTTGCTCATGCCGGCGCTGAATTCCGCCGTATCGGCGCGCAGCAAAACAAGGAGTGATCCGAGTATGTTTGCCATTTAGGCTACCTTTGAGGGTTTGCCCGGACCGCAGCCGAAGATTTCGGTGAGTATATTCACCTGCTCCTCGGGAGTCTGCGGCGGTTCGAGCTCGCGGCGCTCTTCGGGCGCCAGGAAATCAAGGGGCGATACAACTTCGGCATCGCGCGATCGGAAAGGATTTGCATTGTAAATGCTGGCGGCCACCATCGCCGACCGCAGCCGCGCGCTGCGATCCCGATGATCGCGCCGCTTGAGGAGGGCGTCGAACTGCGCGTGCGTCAATTCGCCGAATTCGTCGCCGCTGAGGCCGAGGTCATAGCGGGCGACAGCCCAGAGATCGCACCAGCCGGCGGGTTCGCCTCGGGCGTCGCCGCCGGCAGCGGAGGGTTTACCGCACGCAGCCGCTCGCGCGCCTCCGGCGCCAGGAACACGAGGAACGATTCCTGGACGGCCAGAGTGATTTGCGCCGCGTTGCTGACGTCGATGTAGGAGCGGACGATCTCGAGGCCTTCGGCACCGGCCAGGCCAGGCTGGCGGGCGCGCAATGCCGCCCAGAACAGAACGCTGAGGCTGGTCCCATTCAGGTTCTGCCAGATATCGCCGGTGAGCACGTTGGTCCCCGTTTCAGTTTCGACGGCTGCGATGGCGTTGAAGTCGAATACAAGCTCGAGATCAAGCTTCAGCCGGCCGCCGCCTTCTTCGGCAAGATCAAGCTTCAGCGGCACGGAAGGCGCCACCCGCTTTCGCCAGGCGCCGTTAGAGTGTGGATTCAAAAGGATTTCCTCCCTTATTAATTCCTAAGTATGGCACTTGTCCGTACGTTGTCATACGGCGTAGCATGAGAAGATATGAGCATCAATCAGCTATTCTTTGCTTTGGCCACGTTATTTCTGGCGCTGGCCGGCTTTCTCAAGTACTATCTCGACGGCGTTGAAAAAAGGCTTGATGCCAAGATCGATTCGCTTATGGCCTTGATGAACGAGAAATTCAAAGGGGTCGATGAAAAGTTCAAAGCGATGGACGAGAAGTTTACGACTCAACTTAATGGCCTGAAGTTATACTTCGACGCCAAGATCGAATCCCTCAAGTTCCCGGTTCACAAGCCATAAAAACAGGTTGTAAAATCATGCCGCCTTCTCGGCGCTCATGGTCAGCGTCGCATTGTAGGTTACCGAGCCGGTGATGGTGAGCTTGCCGGCGATGGTCGCCTCTTTGTCTACCTGCAGATCCGGCAGGTCGAGGGCGCTGACATAAGCGTTGAAGGTATAGCCGCCCTGCGATGCCGGAGGAGACCCGACTGCCGGCAGGAGAATCTTCCAGGGACTGAGCGCCTGAGTATCGAATTGCGCCTGCAGCGATTGCTGGGTGGCATCGCTCGGCACGGCATTGCCTTCGAAGCTGATCTCGCCGGCGGTCAGCAGCGTAGGCAGAAACTCCCGATAATTGCCCGAGTCCATGTTGGTCACGTCGGCCATGTCCGCTTTACTGCCGCCGCGGGTAATTTTTTTCAGCTCGGCGATCTTGGTAAACGTCGGCGTAGCGCCGCCGGTCCCAAGTTCCAGTGCCGAGCCTCGTCCTGCAAATGCCTTGCTTGCCATCGTCGTTTCCTCCTGAAGTTTATGGTTCGCGGAACCAGAATTCGATATCCAATGGAGCCCGGTAGATAAAGGGCGCGAACTCAAAACTGCCGGTCTCGAGGATCACCTGGCCAAGATCCACGTCGGTGCCGTCCGGCAGTACGCCCTTATAACCGTCCAGCAGGTCACGCACGGCTTTCATCAGTTGCTTCACGCCCTGATTCGAATTGGCGTAACAGGAAAACGTGAGACGCGCCTTGCGCAGAGCGCTGATGCCTTCGAAGACCGGAATACCCTCGCCGCCGATCTGCTCGAGCACGACAATCGGCAGCACTGGCGTTTCCGGTGCCTTACCGGAAAAGATGCCGCGGGTACCCGTAAGGTCGGTAATGCTCGAGGTCGAAATCAGGAGCGAGTAGAGGCCTTCCTGCAGCATCAGCGCGAACCTTCGTCTAGACCAGCCTTGGCGTTGGCGGTGAATACATTGAGCGCCTGGTCTTTGCGGCTTTCGAAGCTCTGCCGCATGAAGGGATAAGCCGGCATCTTGCGCGTACCGAATTCCAGGTAGTGCGCAACCGAGGCCGCCGAGATGGTGCTGCCGCGGGCGAGGCTGCCATCCTTGAACCGGCGCTCGCCGTGGCGGATCGGGTAATTCGTGCGCAGCGGCCCGATACGCGCGCTGCCGGCTACGGAACCGTCGCCGCGAGCCCGGGTGGAGAAATTCATGGCCAGGTGCTGCGCGAGCCAGCCGGTGCGCCGCCGCACCCGCTGGATCATTTCGTCGAGGATCACCTGGGCAGCGGGCTTGATCGCGCGGCGCATGATGGACCGGGCGATATTGCGCGGCACCAGCTCGAAACGGTCCGCCAGATCCCTGGCGCCTTTTACTTCGACGGAGACGAGGTCTGCCATTTATGAAGCTGTCGGTTGCTGGGAGTCGTTACGCTCGAGGCAGAGCAGATACTGCACCCAGTGCACGCCGTCCGGGTCCTGCACGTGCTGGATCTGGAACTCGCGGACCGACGAATCCGGCTGCGTCCACCAGACTAGCAGGTTGGCTTTGATATACGGCTTGTAACGCAGCGTGATCTTGTGGGTGACCTGGGCGATCACTTCCTGGGCGGCGAAGAGCTCCTTGCCGGTAATGGCCTCGATAGAGCAGCGTTCGGTCGATATCGCCGTGCCGCCCGGCAGCGTGCCGCCGAAAGTATCCTGCTGCGGATTGGGCTGCACGATCTGGATCACGTGGCGGAATTTACCGGCTTCGATAACAGGACGCATCTAGCCTCGAGTAGCCGCAAAATCAAGCACGCGCAGACTCCAGAGCAGATTCTGGGTAAGCGCCGGGACCTCGCGCAGGTTAGCCGGCGTCGTCGTCTCGCGGTGCTCGTAATAGTTCCCGACCTGCTGCATCACCGCAATGCGCGCGGCGGCGGGAACATTGGTGCCGTCATTGCCATAGCCGGCGGTGTAGTGGATCTGGACGGCGTTCGGCACGTAGAGGACGCTCGGCCAATACTGGCCGGGCAGGGGAAAGATGCGCGGCGGCTCGGAATCGGGATCGAAAAGAAAATCGCCCGTGGCGCCCGGCTGCCAGGTCAGAATCGAAGCTCCTTGAAGGTCGTGCCATTGCGAATCGCCCGATGAGAGATACGAAAGCCGCTGAATGCTCACCAGGGGTGAACGGAAGAGCTTGATCATCTGCGAATAATTCCAGAGCGTGGTCGAGTAGCGCGGCAGTGCGTAGTAGGAGGGCGGAAACGCCATCTGGCTCATCACCGTGTCGGTGTAATACGGGAAAGAATCGAGACTCTGCCGGTAACCCTTATTGACCAGACTACGGCTGAGAAAGGCCTCTACATCTTCGCGCGCCGCCTGGATGTAGCTCTGGATGATGGTGTCATCGGCGATGATCGAGACGCGCAGATGGTTCTTGGTATCGGTAAGCGTCACCGGTTCCGCCTGGGGCTGAGTCTCAATCTGGATCGCTGCCATCGGCAACCTCGATGGTGATGGAATCGATGATCAGACGCTGCGCGGCGGCGCAGAGCGAGCGCGGTGGGGCGCCCATTTTGCAGTCGTGACAGGTGGCAATATGCAGGGTCAGATGATCGCCTAGGGCGGGCGAGACCTTATAAGTCAACCGTACCAACTCGTCAGGAGTCTCCACGGTTGACCATACTTCATGGTTTCAGTGCCGCTTGAGGAACCGGCCGCCAGCGCCGCGTCCAGGCGGTGCTTCAATCTTGGGTGCCGTGCGGCGCAGGCCTGCGGCACGATCGCCGGGCTCGAGCGCGGCCGTTTCCGCTTTCGGCACGCTGAAAGCCACAGCCGTCTTGCCGCCGATCCGCGCCCGCGCGACAGCGGGAGTTACGTCAATGACGCTGCCTATTACGCCCGGGAACGCTGTAATTCTAATCAACATGGCTAAACCTCGAAAAAAGACCCGAGGGCCGGGAAATGAGGAGAAGAGAGAAACCGGCCCCCGGGGGTCAGAGGAGCTGACACACCTGGATTGCCAGCGGTTTTTACGAAGCTGCTTGAACTAAAAATTTTACGGGATGCGTGCCGGCATCGAGCAGATTCCCATCATATCGAGCAAATCCGAGAAACGCGACCTGCCCATAGTCAGCGAACCTTTCAACCAGGCGCAATACCGCCAATTCTTTCACGCGCCGGATCAGGTACTTATCGAGGGCGCCGAAGGCGACCGTCTTGGCGTTGAGAGCAATCGTCGCCATATCGTTGTTGATCGAATACTGGTAGCCCAGAATCGTATCGGGCGCATTGGTCGCGATCCCCGGCAGCCAGATCGGGTGGCCGTACTTATCGAGCAGCTCCTTGATCTTCTTCAAAGTCGTGTCGTGCATCATGTACTTCGCGCCGCGCCGATAGAGCGGATCAACGGAGTGCTCGAGCTCCACCAGGTCGGTGGTACCGATTGACGTGCCGCCAGTTTCGGCGCCACCTGTATTGGTCGAGGAGCCGATGGCCGTCGGGCCCGCGGTGGCTGCGGGAATAATGCCCAACGGTTCGGTGGTGCCGACGCCCACCGTGAATTTATTGTTGAGAATACGGCCCAGGCGAATGGCGAATTTCTGCTTGAGGTAGCTTTCCATATCAAAAGCGCTGTCTTGAAGCAGTTCTAAACTGACCTTCACCATCTGAGTGGTGAACTTGAAAGCGCCGAAAACGATGTGGCCAATGGAGACGTCGAGGGTGGTGACCTGCACGCCTTCACCCACGATCGCGCCCATATTGGTCGTATCGTTGTCGGTCGGATAGGGCAGCGGGTTGCCGGTGGCAGTATCCAGGATAGTAGCGACGCCGAGCATGTTTCCGTAATACTTCAGGGCCTGCTCGATGTCGTACACGAAACCCTGCGGCACGAAGTAGCCGCCGAGATTGCCGGTACCCACGCCCATGTCGCGGAATTCCTGCAGGATGGCCCGGTTCTCGGGCTTCATGTCATTTAGGCCGTTGCGCAGGTAATCGCGGAAAGCAGTGCGATGCTTTCTGTCGCGGTCGATGAAAGGCTGCGCCATCTGGCGCTCTGAAGTTGTAAGACCGTCTTCGCCATGCTCGAGGTAGCGCTTGACGATTTGGGCGTGAAGGTCGGGATCGTCGCCGGCAGTGAGCTGCTTGATCGAAGCAGCACCAGGCTGCGCTTCCGGCGGTTTTTCAGTCGAGCGTAGTTCGGCGTCGGCGTCGTTGGCGCGTTCCATGCGATCGATGGTTGCCTTGAGCTCGTCAGCCTCAGCCATGAAGCCATCGAATTTCTGCCGCTGCTCAGCTGGGATCTTCTGCCCGTCCTTGGGAATCAAGGCCTGGGCATCAGCCACGCACTTGGCGCGCCGTTCGCGCAGTTTT